>Ga0315293_10000575_pt1 | contig 34449 bp, 27 predicted proteins | sample YL17G13_20_MG_FD_203071 | JGI IMG/M metagenome (GOLD analysis project Ga0315293, IMG submission 203071) | Sediment microbial communities from Yellowstone Lake, YNP, Wyoming, USA - YL17G13_20 | ecosystem: Environmental > Aquatic > Freshwater > Lake > Sediment | place: USA: Wyoming | collected... | reverse complement strand
ATGAGTGATTTAGTCCCTCCACATGGTGGAACTTTAGCTCCGTTGTTGGTTCAGGACCAGCACGAACGGATGGATTGTATTGAACGGGCAAAGACCTTGCCGAAACTGCGCCTCAGCTCGAAGGAAGTCTCCGATATAATTATGCTGGCAACGGGGGCATTTAGCCCTTTGAAGGGCTTTATGTGCAGGAGCGATTACCAGACCGTGGTCGATGGGATGCGCTTGTCCTGTGGCTTACTCTGGCCTATTCCGGTGACGGTTGCTGTTTCGAAAGAGGTTGCTGATGGTATTAAGCTTGGCCGGCAGGTTGCGCTGGTTGATGGTGAACGCGACGAAATTATGGCCGCTATGGTTGTCGAAGACAAATTCACATATAACAAAAAGGCAGAGGCTCTCGGCGTCTTCGGCACAGAGGACCACGCCCACCCCGCTGTAAAAAAAATTCACGACCAGGGCGAAGTCTACCTCGGCGGGCCGCTCCAGGCCTATAGTGAAGGCGAATACCCGCAAAAATACCCCGAGTTTGCAAGACCCGCTGAAACACGTGCGATTTTCAAAAAGAAGGGCTGGAGGACCGTCGCCGCATTTCAAACGCGCAATCCAATACATCGCAGCCATGAATATCTCACCAAGGTCGCGATGGAGATGTGCGACGGCCTGTTTATCCACCCTATCGTCGGTAAACTCAAGGCTGACGACATCCCTGCTGATATCCGTATGAAATGCTATAAGGCTGTGCTGGATAATTATTATCCCAAAGAGCGTGTTGTTCTGAAGGTTTACCCAATGGAGATGAGATATGGCGGCCCGAAGGAGGCTGTTCTGCACGCCGTCATCAGACAGAATTTCGGCTGCAGCCACCTGATTGTCGGACGCGACCACGCAGGCGTAGGCAATTATTATACCCCCTTCGAAGCGCAGGAAATATTTGAAAAGTTAGACCCCTCTGACTTGCATATCAAACCCCTAAAGCTCGATTGGACTTTTTGGTGCTACAAATGCGGTGCCATTGTTTCCGCAAAGACCTGTCCTCATCCCGACAAAGACCGCCTGATGATTAGCGGTACTGAGCTGCGGGCGATGCTCGCTAAAGGCCACAGACCCCCGGAAGAATTCGGCCGGCCCGAAGTGATGGACATCCTGATTGATTACTACGCAGGTAATCGTCAAAAGTAGTGCTTCGCTGCACCCATTTTAGCTTATTACTCCTCCTATATATTCCCGCGTCATTTCTTCTTTGGGATTTTCAAAAATGTCCTCTGCTGGACCATGTTCTATCAATTCGCCGCAATAAAGAAAAATTACATAATTGGCGAGTCTTTTTGCCTGGCGTAGGATGTGGGTAACAATAATGATTGTGTATTTATCCTTTAGTTTAAGGAAGCTCTGCTCGATCCGTTGGCTCGACTTTGGGTCAAGGGCCGAGGTCGGTTCATCAGCAAGGATAATCTCAGGCTCAACTGCCAATCCTCTTGCCAGGCAAAGTCTTTGTTGCTGGCCCACCGAGATTTTCGATGCCGACGTATGTAGTCTGTCCTTGACTTCATCCCAGAGGCTTGCTTCCTTAAGGTAATGCTCGACAATCTGGCTCAACTTCTTTTTGTTTTTTAGTCCGTGTATTCTTGGGCCATAGGCGACATTATCATAAATTGACATTGGCAGAGGATAAGGACTCTGGGCAAGCAAACCCATCTTTTTTCTGATGTGAGTAACTTCCGTTTTCGGGTTGAAGATATTTTCTCCATCCACGAAAACTTTGCCGGTAACCCTGACGCCCTCTACGGAGTCTATCAGGCGATTGAATGACTTTAGAAGTGTGGTTTTACCACAGCCTGATGGGCCAATAATAGCGATTATCTTCTTGTCCGGAATGTCAATGGTTATGTTTTTCAGTACCCGCTGGTTTCCGTAAAATACATTCAGTTTGCGGACGCTTATGTGTGTTTTGAATTCCATCCTGCTCTCCTATTTAACTATGTGCCTGGTGAGTCTTCTGGTTAGAAGCCTGGAAGTTATGCTTATTATCAAAATTATGATAGTGAGTATAAATGCAGCGGCGTACGCCCTTTCCTGGACTTCAGGAAAAGGGGTTCCGAGTTGAAAGAAAATGGCTAACGGCAGCGTTGCCGCCGGGCGTAGCAGTGAGCCCGGAATAAAATCGCTAAAGCCGGCAGTAAAAAGTACTGAAGCTGCATCTCCAATACCTCTTCCAAAGGCTATCAGCACAGCGGTTAGTATCCCCGGCAGGGATTGTCTGACCACAACTTTCAAAGCGGTTTCTAATTTAGTTGCTCCTAAAGCGTACGATGCTTCTGAAAGCTCTTTCGGCACCATTCTTATTACTTCGTCCATCGCTCTGCTCATAATAGGCAGTATCAGCAGTGATACAGCAATGATACCGCCTAATAGCGAGGCCCCCAGACCGAAGAAAAGCATAATTGTAAAGCCAAAAGCCCCGTAGACTATTGATGGAACACCCCATAAAACGTCGAGGGAAAAGCGGGTAAAAGTTATTATACGAGAACCTTTTTTGGCATATACATTCAGATACAGGACAACGGGCAGACTAATCACAATAGCTAAAAATGTTGCCCCCGTCGCCAGATAGATGGAGCCGACGATAGCGTTCAATATTCCGCCTTCTTTGCCAAGGTAGAATCCACCTTTGGGAGTTTGAGTAATCATTGCTATGTTCATCGCAGGCAGCCCCCTGGTAATGACTGTAGCCAATATGAGCACAAGGCTTGAAAGGATGACAAGCGTGGAGACTATCATCAGTCCCTTAAACAAACCTTCTTCTATCTTTCTTTTATCCATTTTACTCTTTTATCCATTTTACTGTATGTTCTTTTCAACTCTGATTAGAACAACTCTGGCTATGACGTTGAAAAACAGCACCACCAGCAATAAAACCAAACAGGCAAGCAGCAATGCTGAGTCGTATAATGGCACAGACAGCATTTCTCCATAATTGTTGGCAATCAATGCCGGCAAAGGGTATGCGGGGTCAAATACTGAAGATGGTGCCTTGGCTACGTTTCCAGCTACCATAAGTACAGCCATCGTTTCGCCGAATGCCCGCGACAGCCCTAATACGATAGCAGCGATAATGCCAGGCATAGCTTTGCGAATAACAACATGCTTTATCGTCTGCCACTTGGTTGCACCTAAAGATAAAGAAGCCTCTCTGATTTCATAAGGTACAGACCCCAGAACCTCCACTGAAACGTGGATGATTATGGGAAATATCATTATCGCAAGGACAATGCCGCCTGCGAGCACGCTGTAGCCGGTTGAGAAAGTTCCAAAGAAAGGTCCGATGTGGTTTTTTATCAGCGGTACTATAACCAGAACCCCCCAGACCCCATAGACCACTGGAGGTATACCTGCAAGTAAATCAATAAGGGGTTTTGTCCATTCCCGTACGAATCTCGGTGCGTACTCAGAAAGGCAGATTGCCGTCAAAAGGCATAGAGGAATTGCTATAACAACAGCTACCCCTGTTACCCAGAGCGAACCCATAATAAATGGGAAAAAGCCAAACTCTTTTCTTAAGGGGTGCCAGGAGGTTGAGAATAATAGTTCACTTAAAGATTTAGTTGTCAGGATCGGCCTTGACCTCAGATACAATCCAAGGGCCATCAGAAACACAAGTGAGCCGGAGAAAATCGTCAGCAGTTGCATAAGCCTGCCGGCAAGAGCGTCTTTTAGTAATCTTTTACTTGTCATATGTGGTTAGTTCCTCTATGTGGGATAAACTGCTGATAGACGTGTTCTTTGAATACTTTCTGGTTCCTTTCATTTACCTCCAAGTTTGTTTAGTTCTTCCTGGATTTTTTCCTGGGTCAGATTAATATACCCGGACTCAGGAACGTATTTCTGACCGTCGGTAAGGACCCATTTGATAAATTCTGTTACTAACTCCTTTTTTGGCTTACCCTGGGAGACAAGATACAGCTCTCTGGCTGGCGGAGATGGATACTTCCCCGTTGCTATGGCGCTGACTATTTCGTCCCTGCTGTTGTAAAAATCTTCACCTTCGTCTATCAGACCATTACCATTGAGGTCGATAGGCAGCACTTTTATCTGCTCAACCTGCTTTTTGGTCTTGGCATCGTAGGCATAGTTGATATTGTTGTATCCAATCCCAAGAATATCTTTTTTCACAGCTTCAGTTAATCCAGGATCGCCATAGACTCCTACTCCAAGAAGGTCCTCTTGTTTTTTGCCTAAAAACTTGGCCCAGATTTCGGCAGCACCACAGGCATCAGAACGGGTGTAAACGTTGATTAAATCTGTGGTCCCCCCGTCGCTGACCTGACCCCAGTTTTTGATTTTTCCGGTTATCCAGATATCGACGAAGGTTTCCTTTTTAACACCTTTGGCGAGCAGTTCTTTTAATGCAGGATTGTTCTGGTTGACCGTAGGTACTACGGCGTCCTCGGTCACGGAAACCCACCATGCTCCTTTTTCAATTTCAGCAGGATAAATATCTCGGGAAACCATGCCGATATCAACAACCCCGGCCAAACAATCAACCATTCCCTTGCCGGCGCCGCCGGCAGCAACGTCTATCTTTACCTGGGGGTGAATCTTCTGAAACTGCTCAGCCCACTTAACCACCATAGGATAAAGAGCCCAGGCCCCTGATATGGTTATTGTTCCCTTTAATCCTTCCTTCGCTTGCTCCTGCGGCTGCTTCCGACATGCCGTTACCCAGAAAAGGCTGAGAACCAACAAACCATTCAAAATCCATCTCATTTTGTCTCCTTTCTTCAAACCAAATCAGCAAGTGTTAAATTTTCCAATCTGTTTGAAATGTAGTCTCTGATTTCCCTGAAAACCTTTATTATCTTCTTTTCTTTCGCCAAGGGTGTGTCAGAAAAGAAATATCTGCTTACGGATTCCGTTGAAGCTAAGGCACCGTCCATTAGCCTTATTATTCCTGCAATGTTTATTTTTGATGCGGGCCTTGCTAATTTATAGCCGCCGCTGGTGCCTCTTTTGGTTTTTATGTAGCCATTCTGTTTAAGAATCATAAATAGAAGTTCTAAGTATTTCTTGGGAATATCGCGTCTGGAGCAAATCTCCTCCATTTTTATGAAACCGCGTTTTTCGTTTCGAGCCATGTAAATGAGCGCCAGTATCGAATATTCGCTTTTTGTAGTCAGCCTCACAGCTATTTCCCTTTCTTATTAAGTCTATAAACATCATAGAGAAGGAAATGTGCTTATCAAGCCTAAAATTCTTTAAATTAAAAATTTTTTGTGGATTCGCGATGGAACCCGGACCCGGTGACTTCTGTGTTGGTAAAAACGCTGGTTTCTGAAAGCAGTTTGTAAGGTTTTAACTCTTGTATTTACAAGGGGTTACGAACACAAAACGTACTCATGAAACCGCTTGTAACAAACCAGCCTTTGTATTGTGCATCCTGGGATAAAACCCTCTTTCGCCCTGGTTTTTTCCACCAATGATACCGATTTTTAGTTAAGGCAGCCCACGTCGAACCTTTCAACGACGTATGGCCATTAAATAATCCCGATTATTAATAGCGCTATCATAGCGACTCCCAATGCGAGCATAAAAATACCGGTAGCCAAGTGAAGCCTCCTGAGCCATTTTAGACGCAGTTTTTCCACTATCGCCGGACTGCTAAGGCCGAACCCGACGCATAAGGTAATAATTATGAATGGCAGAACAAATATGACGTTGTATATTAGCAGCCAGCAAATCGCCTGCATTCTGGTAGCCGTATCGCTGAGCATACCTATAATCACTACGTAAGGTCCTGACGTACATGGCAGCAGCAAAACACTCACTAAGCAACCGACGACAAAAGCGCCCGGTGCCGAGGTAACGCCGCGGGTAATTCGTTTTAGCAGGGGCCGCCACGACTGCGGCACCTCAATATTAAATCCTTGTTCATACCAGAAGAAATCCTTTGTATTCCACAACCCTACCACTATTGCCAGAATACTGACGCCAAGATAAATATAATGTTTTATGCCTGTAACCCGAATGGCAGCAAAAAGTCCAACCCCCATCAAAAAATAGCAAATATAGGTAGCAGCCGTGAAGGCAAGCCCGGCATTTACAACCCGGCTTCGAACATTCGACTCACTCGACTTCGAAATTATCAACATAGTGCTTAACAAAAGCGTCAGAACACCCCACTCACATGGATTGACGGAATCCAATGCTGCACCTCCGAGCACAGCCAATATGGTCAACCGCTTTCTTATGCCCTCTTTTTTTTCCTGGCGCCCTCCGGCAGCCTGTTCCTGCGTTTTTTGCTGAGGAGTCCCTGAAGGGGAACCAATCGCAGCTCGAACTGCCTCTTCGATGCCCTTCAGTGTTTCTTTGCTGTCTCCCTGAAAGGCCTTGTCGCCTATAAAGACTGCCGGCGTACCTTTTGCGATGATTTCTTTCGCATTGTAAGCCTCAGCCATATCCAGCATCAGATTGGCGTTATTGGGTTCGTGAATCTCATACTTACTGATTGCAACAGGATAATTTGGCTCAAGATATTGCTCAAAGAATTCCTCTAATTTCTCACACGAAGAACAGCCAGTTTCATAAAAATAGAAAATCTCGACCTTCTCAACCTCGCTAGCGAAACCGGAAGGATTAAATAGAAAAAGAACTGACAGTAATACAGGAACAAACAAATACAACGGCATCGTCATATTACGGTTGATACGAGCCATTTTTTAACATCTCCTAAAAACAGAAATCTCCTGATTATAAGTGTTACTTAGCGCTTTATTTTACTTAAAATCTCCCGTGTGGGGTCAACTTTATTTAAGGTATAAAAATGTAGTCCCGGCGAGCCGCCTTTAAGCAGGTCTTTACATTGCTGAACAGCGAACTCTACGCCCGTCTTGTAAGTGCTTTCTGCATCGCCATCCAGGGGCTTAAAAATATCATGAACCTTCTGAGGGATAGTCGCGCCGCAGGTATTACAGAATCTCAGCAAAGTCTGATAATCCGTAATCGGCAAAATCCCGGGGATAATGGGCACATTCACTCCTGTTTTTCTTATCCTGTCTAAATATGCAAAATAATCCTTGCTATCAAAGAAAAGCTGGGTAATTACAAATTCACCGCCGGAGTCAATCTTAATCTTCAAATATTTGGAATCGGTTTCCTTGTCCGGGCAATTGACGTGTCCTTCGGGAAAGCCGGCCACGCCGATACTAAAGAAACCACCAAAACTGTGAATCAGCTCAATCAGTTGATAACAATACTCAAAGCCATCTGGAGCAGGTTTCCAATCTTTTTCGCCCTCGGGCGCATCCCCGCGGAGAGCGAGGATATTACGAATGTTTCTTTTTTTCATCTCTGCGATAATGGCCTTTAGTTCGTTCTTACTATGCCCCACACAGGTGAAATGGTGCATTACCGGAACATTAAAACGCTTCTGCAGCTCATCCACAATTTCCATAGTCATCGCCCGCGTAGTGCCGCCTGCCCCGTAAGTTACCGAGAACCAGTCGGGTTCTAACTCGGCGAAAACACCAGCCGCTTCAAAAAGCTTTACTCTTCCCTTTTCTGTTTTGGGCGGGAAAAATTCAAAAGAACAGGTGCGATTCTTCTCTTTCAAAATGTCCGTTATTTTTCTAACCATTCAGTCCTTCCTGTTAGGCTCACAAATCAAATATCTTGCCTGGGTTTAAAATATTGTTGGGGTCCATCGCCTTTTTAATCGCTCGCAACATATCGATATAATTCTCAGACACAACATACGGCAGATACTTTTTTCTTTTATGCCCTATCCCATGCTCACCCGAAATTCGCCCGCCGACCTCAGCGGTCAGCCGGTACAATTCGTCGAGTATTTTGGGTAGCGTTTCGTGCCATTTTTCGTCAGACCATTCTGGTTGTGAAACGATACGTGCGTGGATATTGCCGTCTCCTGCATGTCCGAAACAGGGTATCATTACATCATATTTGTCCGACAATTTCTTCATCATAGCAACCATCGTGGCGATAGCAGCCGGCGGCACGACAATATCTTCCGGGCTTTGCCGGCGGGATATGACGTTGTAGGCCTCGCCGATATTCCTGCGAACCTTCCAGATTCGCTCAGACGTCGTAGCATTGTCAGCAACGTAAACCTCGATAGCGCCGGCATCGAGACACAATTGCCCTATAGACTCGTATTCCCGTTCTACCTGCTGCTCATCCGGGCCGTCCACCGTGATAAGAAGTATCGCTCCAGCCTCCTGATACGGAATCGATTCGTTGAGGTATTCGCAGGCCGCCCTAATCGAGTTTTTGTCCATAAACTCGATAGCTGTGGGAATGATATCGCTTGAGGTCACTATTTTTGGAACCACTTCGAGTGCTTCTTCGGTTGTCTTGAACAGGCACAGAAGGTCAACCTGTGCTTTTGGCAGAGGCATTAGTCTGAGTATAATCTTTGTAAATATCCCGAGCGTCCCTTCCGAGCCGACCATAAGCTGAACCATATTATATCCGCTGACATCTTTAACTAATTTACCGCCCAGCTCAACAATTTCTCCGGTTGGTGTAACAACCTCAAGCCCGAGAACATATCGGCTCGTTACTCCATATTTGATTGCTCTTGCCCCGCCGGCGTTTTCCGCCACGTTACCGCCGATATAGCACGTCTCAATGCTCATCGGATAGCCGGCGTAGAATAGGCCATACTCTTTGAGAAACTCATTTATCTCGTTGGTAACAACCCCCGGCTCCACGACTATCATCATATTTTTTACGTCTATTTCAAGGATTTTATTCATCCGGTCCATTGTTATCACTATGCCGCCGTAGATAGGAACAGCTCCGCCGGATAAACCCGACCCTGCGCCGCGCGGTGTAACCGCTATCATCTCCCGATTCGCCAGTTTCATAATCGCAGCGATTTCTTCAACTGTCCTCGGCCTGACCACCACCTCCGGCTTATGAGCGTATTCTTTACCGGGAATCTCATCGTGTGAATAAGGTTCGAGTTTTTCCTTGTCCCCGTAGATAACGTATTTGGCGCCGACGATTGCCCGCAGCTCATCGACGACTCTTGGCCCCACTGGATTATATTTCTTTTTATTTTTCACGATTTTTCTTTTGTCTTATATGCGTTGTTAAGACCGGCACAACCTCGAAAAGGTCGCCCACTATTCCAAAATCTGCAACCTTGAAAATCGGAGCATCGCTATCGTTATTGATGGCCACTATAGTCTCGGCAGTCTGCATCCCAGCCAGATGCTGAATCGAACCGGAAACTCCTATACCGATATAAAGTTTTGGACTGATAGTTTGGCCGCTAAGACCCACCTGATGAGGATAGCTCAGCCAACCCCTGTCCACCACGTCGCGCGTAGCGCCCAATGCCGCCCCGAGGCTCTCTGCCAATTCGCGAACAAGGGGTATATTTTCCGCCTTTTTAATTCCTCTGCCCGCAACTACAACGATATCAGCCTCACTGAGCGTCTGTTTTTCTTCGCTGGCTGTGAAACCCATCCTTGTGATACGGCTGTTGAGTTCTTCTTTCGATGCGACAAGACGAGTTATTTTTCCCCCCCTGCCCCGCCGTCTCGGTGCCGGTTTGGTTGAGCGAGGCCGAACGGTTGACATTTGAGGACGAAATCTGGGCGTCTTAATAATCGCCATTATATTGCCCCCGATGGCCGGCCGCGTCTGAAGAAGATTATTTGTCTCTTTTTCTATATCAAGTCCGGTGCAGTCCGCCGTCAAACCCGCATGGGCCTTGGCTGCCACATAAGGCATTAACGTCCTGCCTGTTGACGTCGCACCCGCAATAATTATTTCCGGCCGATATTGCTTGATTAGTTTCAACATACAGGCTGCATAAGGCTCAACTAAAAAATGCTCCAACTCCACTGCCTCCATTGTTATAACCTCATCCGCACCTCGTTCTATAAGTTCTTCGAGGTCGTTCGTGTTTATATTACAGCCGAAAATCACAGCGGACAGCTTACAGTCGCGTTTGGCTGCCAGTTCAAGTCCGCGAGTAAGCAGCTCATGTGAAATCCTTTGGACTCGTCCGTGCTGTTGTTCAGCAAATATCCACACGCCGGAGCATTCCATCTAAATCAACCCCTTATGTCGAAGAAACTCCGTGAGTTTATCAACCGCCTTCTCTACTGACTCTTCATCTTTTGCCGGAACTTTCTCACATTCCCTCGCAACCTTCGGCTTAAAGATTTTTACCACTTGTGTAGGGGAGCCGTTTACACCGACTTCGCTCAGTTCGATTTTCAAATCATCCCTGCCCCAGACCGGAATTTCTGTTCTTTTAGCCCGTTGTTTGCCTCTCAAAGTGGGTAAACGGGGAACGCTTATCTCTTTAACAACCGTTATGAGACAGGGCAGAGAAGAAGAAAGGTTTTCGTAACCATCTTCTATAAGTCGTTTTACCCTGCAGTCTTGGCCGTTGATTTCTTCAATCCTGCTTACGTACGTAATCACTGGCAAACCTAAAAATGCAGCGATGCCCGGCCCTACCTGTCCTGTATCACCGTCGGTAGCACGCTCACCGCAAATCACCAAAGAAAAGTCTCCTGTGCGTTTTATTGCCTTTGCTAATATGTAACTCGTTGCCCACGTATCAGAGCCTGCAAAAGCCGAATCACTGACGAGAACCGCACAGTCGATTCCCATTGCTATCGCCTCTCTGAGCGCTGTTATTGCCTTAGACGGCCCCATTGATATGCCGACAACCTCGCCGCCGAATTTCTCGCGCAGTCGGATGGCTGTCTCGATGGCGTAAAGGTCGAGCGGATTAACGATAGCCTCTACGCCCTGACGGATAACCGTACCCGTCTTCTCATCCATCCTTACAGATTTCGTTTCCGGCACCTGTTTTATGGGGACAACAATACGCATTTACTACCCTTCTTAAAGGGCTCCATAATATCTTTGGCTTGTTTACCAGGCAACAAATCTTTCTGTTTCTCTTCGCTCTGGAGATTCTAATAATCAGGTTGCATAACTGTGCAGACTTGGGAAGAGTCGGGACAAATTCGCCCATAGGAGGGTTATCACGATAAGCACCATACCTGCGAGGACCCACGTGCTGTTGATACGAGGATATTTTTTGCCGAACATATAGCGGAAGTGAAAGTATCCGACATAAACCAGCCACGCGGCAAGTGACCACAATTCCTTTGGGTCCCAGTTCCAGTAGTCACCCCAGGCTAACTGGCCCCAGTAACTGCCGAGAACAAGACCGAGTGTCAATAGCGGAAACCCGGCCTGAACCATATAGTACGTTGCCACCTCCGGGTCGAGTCGCCGACGCTCCATAGCTATGGCGACGGAGCGTGGTTCTTCGCCGGGGTTGGGATTTTTGCCCGCAAATTGTGCAAGGGCCTGGAAGGCAGCCTTCACCATAAAAATATATGAAAGCATATAGACTGCAACATGGGGGACAAACAACCAGCATTGTAATGCCGGTGGAAGTTGTTGAGGTTCTGCACTGAAGACAAACCCCGCAGGCAGCAGAACCATCGCACCGATGAGCATATCGGCGCCATAGCCCCCGATGCGAAATGCCCGCCTGCAAAAAAGTGAGATGGGAAAAACCATCACACCAAGGCACAAAAATACCTCAAACAAATTCTGCATGGGTATATGGTGAACGTCGTACCAGCGGTAAGCAAAACAGAAAACCGCTATTATGAATCCGCCCAGATATAAGCTGTGACCTGTCCTTCGGTATTTGAGCAGCGTGGCTGCAAAAGCCAGAAGATGGCCGGCCATAGCAAGATAAATCAGCAGGCCCTGAACCGTATATTTAATTCCCATTTGGTACATCTTCTTTCCTGAATATATTGCGCAGCCAGAAACGCCGGATAACACCAACACAAAGCGCCACATATCCGGCATAGACAAATGCCCAACCGCTGTCAGAGACAACCATAAGAACGCTGTATTGACCATCTTGAGCGTCGTACGAATGCTGGTAGAAATAGTATCCGCCGTAATGCAACGGGTGGTTGACCTCCACATTCTTCTCTGCAACGGTCTTGCCGTTTTCAATAACAGCCAGACTGCTTATGTAATCGCGCACCGCTGCCCTTTGGGGTTCATAATAATCTACTCTAAACTTCTTCAGCTTTATTGAGAATGGCAGCTCCTCTGTCATGCTGTCCCTTTCCACTTTGACCTTGTTACTTTCCTGGCCCTGATAGATTAACATTTGTCCTTTGTGAATCTTGTTTATTCCCAGAAGTTTCTGCCGGAATCCGTGTCCCGCATCCGAACCCAGCATAGCCCCAAGAAGGACTAAGATACAGCCGACATGAATTAACAGCAGCCGCCGAAAGATTATGCTTCCAGCTATGAGCATCAAACCCAGCACAAACCAGTAGGCCATCAGCACAGGGCAGTTGAAAAAGTTTTGCGCCCCCTCAGAGCCGAGAAAAGCACCGTAGATCGAGAATAGAATCAGTAATATGATTATAATAAGAGCAGCCCACAGCATACTGTAATGCAGTTTGTTCATTTACTTTATCCGTTGCAGTTTGTAAAAATCCGGCACCGTTTGTGTACAATACTAACCGCAGATTCCAGTAGCGCCAAGAGTGTCCAGCTCAGGAAAAGATAATTATCGCAGGGAAGCTCGTCCACAATCGTACTGCGAGCTTTGATGTCAATGATATGAAGTTGAAAACTTACGGAAGGAAATTCAACCGGCAATACAACTGAGGTTTTCGATTTAGCTGTCTTGTTGTTCCCTGACGCCGGCTTCACCGCTCAAAACTAACTGCGCCTGTTTTTCCTCCGAAGGTTTCTGTGCCGGCATCGTGAACCAGAATGTCGAACCTTCACCGTAAGTTGAGCTGACCCCAATATCGCCTCCGTGACGCTCCACAATCTTCTTGCAGACAGCAAGACCTATACCCGAACCTTCGTATTCCTGTCTCGAATGAAGCCGCCTGAACATGATAAAGAGATTCTTGAAATATTCTTGCTTTATCCCAATTCCGTTATCCGCCACCTCTACCCGAACCATGTCATTATCTGCGGCGCTCGAGCGAATAGTAATCTGCGGGATAGTGCCTTTTTTCTGGTACTTCAGCCCGTTCGCTATGAAGTTCTGCATAAGCTGTCGTACCTGAGCAGGGTCGCCGTTGACAGTGTGCAGTTGCCCGGGAACCGTCATTTTGGCACAGGTCTCTTCAATCTTTACCGCCAGTTCAACTTCACACAATTCCTTCATCACCTTGTTCAGGTCAACTGCCTCAAAATCCACTCCTTTGGTGGTTATCCTCGAATAGGTCAGCAGTGCATCTATCATCTGCTGCATTCGCTTTGCCCCGTCGATCATAAACCCGAAGTTCTCCTTATCATCGTCGTTTAGCTTGTCTTTAAGGGAAGCTGACAAAAGTTCTCCAAATGCGGATATTTTTCGCAGAGGCTCGCGCAGGTCATGAGACGCAATATAAACAAAGTCCTTCAGTTCATTATTCGCTCTGCCGAGTTTCTCGACTGCCTCTTTAAGTTCATAGTTTGGCCGTTTCATCGCCTCCGCTGTTTTCTTTTGCTCGGTAACGTCACGAAGAAATACAACCATTTGTCCTCCATCTTCATCAAAATATTTTACACTGGCGTTGATATCGATAAGCGTGCCGTCCTTGCATCTATGACGTGTTTCAAACAGGTCATGGCCTTGCTCCACTATCTTTTTTATTCGCTCCGCAGTCTCTTCAGGTGTCTCTACTGCCTCAATATCTGGTATGGACATAGCCAGCAGTTCCGCTCGAGTATAACCAATCATCTTACAGTATGAATCGTTGACATCTATAAATCGACCTTTCAAATCACTTATCCAGAAACCGTCATGGGCGGTCTGTATAATAGTAGTAGCTTTTTCTTGTGCCTGTTTGCGTATGGCGATTTCGCGATTGAGGTTATCTATGGAGGTGGTAGTCTGCTGCAAATCTGCCGTCATTGTGTTGAAGGCGTCCGCGATTTGACCGATTTCATCATGGGTTTTAATAAAAACCCTTTTTTCAAGATTTCGGCTTTTTGTAATGTCCTTCATCGTGTTTAAAATGACAGCCAGTGGAGATGTCAGCATCATAGTTAAACCGATTAACAGCAGCACCGCTGCCAGCCCAAAGCTGGATATGAGCACGACATTACATTTATTGATTAACTCGAAAATCTTGTCGTTAATGATTTTGGCCGGCGAACAAATCACAACAGCATATTCATACTGATCCGGGCTATCTCCAAAAGGAAGCACAGCAAAATAAGTGCTCTTATTATTATCCTTTATAGAATGAATTTCCGTCTTGCCTGCCGTAATGGATGAAAGGACGTTTTCCTGAGTCAGCTTTTTGCCTTCATAGGAAGAATCGTTATGAAAAATGATTGTCCCTTCCTTGTCAATTACCATGGCCTGTATGACATGTTTGTTCTTCTTCACAAGCTCCTGGCACTGCTTGCTGAACCCTTCGATATTCTTGGTTTCAATCCCTAACGAAGTGATTCGCTTCAGTTGCGCCTGAAGGTTGTTTCCGAGAACCAGCAATTCCGAATGCAGGGCTGACCTGTAGTCTTTTTTCAGGATTTGACTGATAAGAAATAGATTCGGCGCGCTCGTGGCAATCAGCGTCGCCGCGAAAATAATCAAAATCTTGGCTCGTATGCTTATTCGCATCGTTACTTGTCCTGAGCTTGCTGAAGAATTCGCTGACGTTTCTCTTTTTTTGCGATGTTGCCTGGCTCAGCGCAGTGTCTCTGCACACACATAAATCGGCATATCCGTAATGTCATTTAACCCCGATACATTGGAATAAGCAAAAAGGTATGAAAATTCCCGCAGGTTTGGCCTTGAGCGTATTTACCGGACCTTCGCCCTCGGCGTTTCGGATTTAGGGGGTGGGATTGCGACGATTAGGTAGTCTGGGCAAAATAAAAATGTGAAACGAACAAAATCGAACGCGTTTTCGCATCAAACGCGTGTGTGAAATCGAAAGATTTTCGCATCAAACGCGCAAGTCAGGTGAAAAAAATGCAAAAAATTGTAAAAAATTGCGAAAAATTACAAGAAATTTCAAAAAATTAGCAAAAATTGCACGAAATTGACACGTTTTGGACAGTGATTGAAGTACCCCCTCGCGCATTTGATTGAAGGCGTTAATGAGTAGATGAGTAGATGTGTGGATGAGGGTGTGGAGCATTTTTGGTTCATAGTTCATAGCAAAGTTCAGCCACAGATTGCGCAGATTAACACAGATTTTTTATTGCCACAGAGCACTCAGAGTTCACAGAGAATTTTTAGTTCGTAGTTCATAGAGAAATTTGGCCATGAGTTGGGAGGAATTTTTTAGACACGGATTCCTTCGACAAGTTCAAGATAAGCGGGAGTGGGATTTCAGGTCGTCGTAGGATTGGAGGATGCAGTCGTAAGTAGTGCCAACATCGAGGATAGATTCGCGGTCCTTTCTGACGCCAGCGAAGGTTGAGAGGATGTATTCGACGTCGTTGCGTTCGATGCCGTAAAGAAGGAAGAAGGCGGCGTCGAGTTCAGCCATCAGGTCAAGACGTTCTGCAGGGTCCCATTTGTGGACGAGAGGTTTGAAGTCGGCGCCCTCGGCCAAAGGAACCATATCGTTGCTCGTGCAGGTCAATTTCAGGACACGGTCGGAAATCCATTTTTCAAACGTCTGCTTTTTATTCCAAAGGCATTTCTGGGCATAGAAATCCGGTGGGAACATCGGGAACTGTTCAATAAGGAAAAAGTTTAGATTGACGTTTCCTATTTTCTGCCGGGCGACGTAATCGAGGATGAATGAATTAAGGTTGGCCAGAAGGCAGGATTGTAGTGTTAGGGAAATGTTTTCCTCAAAGCGTATTATTGGCGCAGAGTTGATAACCCCGACTGCGGGGATAAAGGCGGCAATCATTGTTCGCTGGTTGGTCGGGCTTGTTACGTTTTTGAATGCCAAGAGGGACGTGGGTTTTGGTTTGCCGAGTGCATTATCAATTTCGGTTTGTTCAGACCACCAGCGTGGTTCGACCGAAAATTCCGGGTTCTGATGCGATACGAGAGATGCCGAATCGGGTTGCCCCTGCCTGAACCAGTTTTCTTCATCGACGAGGACGCTTGCGGCGCGGTGGTCGAACATTTGAATCATTTTTGCTTCATAGAGGGGGAGAAATATGGTTTTACCTTTTTTCCAGTTTGGGCCTGAGCGTTTGAAGCCATCAGATTTTAGCTGTTCAGCGGTATGGAAAAGTTCGGCATCATTGGTCTGGTGAAACATTGTGAAGAATTTGATGCCCCAGGGATTACCGCCTTCTTTTCGGGTTTTATTGATAAGGACAGGGACGCGCTTATAGATATATTTGGTGAGATTTGCATCTCGTTTGGAGCGGAATATGGGGCACGTTTGGGTATTGGGGTTAAGGAGTTTGAAATCTTTAGCAGCTAAGGAAATATGATTGGAATTATTTTTGACGTCGTTCATTTCATGGGCGAAGAATACGAAATCGGCGGACTTGGATTTATTTTTGGAACCGCCATAGAAAAGAACGGAGAATTTATAGGAGCGATGGACATCGGGGAAAATGGGGGCTTTATTTTCGAAGTCATAGAGGCCTGAGAGAGTTTGCGAGTTGACAAGTTTGGCGAAGAAGTCCTCGTTTGTTTTGTCAGTTGCAATACCTGTTGGAACGAGGAGGCCAACACGGCCGGTTGGGGCAACGATGGAGTGAGCCAGTTCAGCAAATATAGCGTAGGTGTTGATATCGCCTTTGCCGGTAAGGGGATAACGGTCACAATTGCGGATATAGGCCAAAGAATTGTCTGCCTTTGTTTTTGCATCGAGGTATTTCTGATACAGGTCTGGATTTGTCGTTTTGAGTTTATCAATAAGTTTTCGGCGTTCTGCAGCATTGTCAGCGGAGGCGATATCGGGGGCAGAGGTATCAAAGAATTCGCGTTCCTGCAACTTCATTCTTTCCCAAGGTGGATTTCCGATGACACAATCAAAGCCGGGATTTGGTCGGGAGAAGATGTCTTTGAATGTTTTTTGCCAGTCGAGGGCGTGAGGGGCAACGGCAGTATCTGAGATTAGTGAATTGCCGCAGACGATATTTTTGGACAGGTCTGCAAGGGTTTTACGTTTATACGCGGAACGCAGCCATAGGGCAAGTTGGGCGATTTCAACGGCCTCGGGGGAGAGGTCAACGCCAAAGAGGTTATCGTGGAGAATGAAGTCGGAAACTTGGTTTCGGAGTTCTTCGGAGAGTTTCGGTTCGTGGATTTCAAGGACATCGAGGATTTCGGAGTATTTGTCTTCAAGACAATCGAAGGCACGGATAAGAAAGGCACCGCTGCCGCAGGCAGGGTCGACAACTTTTATGTCACGGAGTTCTTCAATAGCGTTTTCGGCGAAGGCGGTGACCCTGTTTTTCTCTGTGGTTGCATCGATTTGGGCGAGGCGGATGCCGAAATTTCTTTCGAGCAGTTTTATTTTTTCGTCTGCGATTTTTTCGACGGTGTTTTTAGTGATAAAGTCGGTAAATTCCGGGGGCGTATAATATACTCCACCTTTTTTTCGTTCGGCGGATTTAAGCATCTTGGGTTTATCTTGTTCAGCACCGCCGGTTTCGAAGAGGCCGGTTTGGCGGAGGCGTTCAATGTCGTTTATGGATTTTTCAAAGATATGGCCGAGGACATCAACGTTGATTTCGTGAGCGAAGTCGTAATCACCGACGGTCTTGAAGAAATCCGTCCAGTCATCGTCGAGGTCAAGTTTGTCAATATCCTCATCTTCGCGGAAAAGACCGCCGTTATACGGGGGGATATTGCGGTTGACGTTTCCTTTGTCGATGCTATCGAACAGGGCAAGGAAGTTTTTCCATTTGCGGTGGGTGACTCTCTCGAACGGAGCGACGTAAGCCCAGGACTCGCCGAGGGATTTTGGGGGGAGGAGTTCGCGGTCTTCGCAGAATGCGACGAAGATTATGCGGTCGAGCAATTTCTGTGTGACGCGGATGGCCTTGTCGAGCGGGAAATTACGTTCCGGGCCGGAAAGATGAGTAATCAATTTGAGGCGTTCATCATGATAGCGGCCATATAGTTCATCGCCAACCTGACGCTGACGTGTGGTGCATTTTTCGAGAAGCGCTTCCGCTCTTGGGATTCTATGAAGAGGCGTTGGTAAGAGACCGCCTTTTTCGAGGAGGTAGTAAAACTGAAGAAAGTTTTCTTTTTTGCGAAGGTTCTGCAACGTAAAAAGTTCATAAACTCTTGAAGATTGGCTGTGGTGATACAAACGAAAGCTGACATAATTGCAAACGATACCCCAAGGACATTCGGGTAGTGCGTTAAGGTAATCCCAGCATTGCTGAACGGGTGTGCGGCCATTAAAACGGTCTTTATCAACATTAACGGTTGGCCCTTTAAGCTCTATTACAGCACGGACCTGCGGCTTTTTGCCAGCGGCGAAGATGCCGATTGCAGCGTCGGACTGGCCTCCGTTGACGGAGAATTTTTGCTGAAAGTTCCAGTTTTCCTTGTTGTCGGCGAAAAGAGTGTAGCTAAGGGCCTCACCAAAAACCTCTTTGAGGAACTCGCCTTCAATGGCAGTTTCATTCATTTCGTCGAGTTTGCCACTGGATTCGATGTCTGCCCATTTGCAGATTATTTCGTATGCGTGGTCCTGATTGGTGTCTTTGAAGCGTTGGTCGCGTAGAAGGTTGGGCAAGAACAGGGGCCGCGCGCGTCGGTTCTCGCCATCGCGTGCCTTATTAGGTTCCTGAAATAGACCTTCTTCTCGCTTTGCAGCCATTGTCTATTTTCTCGTACTTTTCCGGTGAATCTTGGAAATATTATAGATATTCTAACATATAGAAAAGGGACAAGCCATTATACATATCCGACATTTTCTCGGCGGATTTTTGCGCCGACGGGATTCAATCTTTGCTCGATTTTTTCGTAGCCGCGGTCAATGTGATATACCCTGTTTACGATGGTGGTGCCCTCAGCAGCCAGGCCGGCCAACACCAGCGCCGCCGACGCCCGCAGGTCCGAAGCCATTACAGGGGCAGCAATCAGCTTCTTTACACCCGCAACAATCACAACCGGCCCTTCTTTGCGGAGGTTCGCAGCCATTCGGTTCAGCTCAGCTACGTGCATAAACCTGTCGGGAAAGACCTTCTCGATTATTATGCTGTTGCCGTCAGCCAGTGCTAAAAGTGCCATAAACTGTGCCTGAAGGTCGGTAGGAAAACCCGGATATGGCTGAGTGGTAACATCGATGGGTGTTATCGGGCCGGTCCGTGAAACTACGCAGCCGTCGTCTGCTGACTCGACTGTTACGCCGATGCTTCTCAACTTATCAACGACGGCCATCATATCTCCGAGCCGACAGTTCTCCAGTTTAAGCTCGCCCTTTGTTATGGCAGCGGCGACCATAAAAGTGCCGGCTTCGATTCGGTCCGGGATTATCTCGAACTCAACCGGCTGCAATTGCCTGACTCCTTCGATAGTCAGCCGGGGTGAGCCGATGCCGGTAATCTTAGCGCCCATTTTGTTAAGGCAGTTCGCCAGATAGGTTATTTCCGGCTCGCAGGCGGCTGATTCGATAATGGTTCTGCCTTTTGCCAGCGTTGCAGCCGTCAAAATGTTTGCGGTGCCGAGGACAGTCGAGCCGAACGGTCCGCCGAGAAATATCTCCCTGCCGACCAGGCCGTGCGGTGCCTCGGCTACGATATAGCCGTTCCTAAGGTGAATTTCCGCCCCGAGCTGCTTAAGGCCGTGCAGGTGAATATTAACGGGTCTATCGCCGATTGCACAGCCGCCGGGCATCGAGACCTCCACCCTGCCGCAGCGGGCAAGCAGCGGGCCGAGTATGCAGATACTGGCCCGCATCCTGCGGACAATATCATATTCGCCGATGGGATTATCAATTACGGTCGAATCTATGCACAAGTCGCCAGATGGAGTCTTGCTGATTTTACAGCCCAATTGTCCCAGCAGCTTGCTGAAAACAAAAATATCAGAAAGATTCGGAACGCCTTTCAGGACAGATTTGCCAGCCGATAAAATGGCAGCCGCCATTATAGGTAAGGAAGCGTTCTTCGAACCGTTTATCCTGACCGAGCCGCGAAGCGTAACGGGGCCCTCGATGCGGAATATATCCATAATCCATTTTCCTTGAAAAGGTCCTACCAATGTAATACAAGGTGGACTGGTTTTCAAGGTTGCGATAAAGTAAATCCGCCGCAGGCGGATAAATATGCACAATGAATACCTTTGAGACGATAGAGCAGTGGATTCGACAGGCTCACCAGGGGTTGGGCGACTATGTCACAATTGCTGACGTTGTTGTTTTGGCGGCGGGGACCTTATTGTTTGGTATCTGGCTGCTGAGGACATCTCTGGGCAAAAATGCTTTGGCCGATTCGGTACCTCGCCGGAATAATATGCCCGGATATGTACCGTTTGTTCCCCTGCTTATCTGGGTCGCATTTGTTTCGACTACAGCAACGATAACAGGAAAGATTCTGGTCAATTTACCTGATTGGCAACGTGCTTTTCTGGACAACGTTATTCTGTGCATTGGTGCCGTTGTGGCAGCGGCAGTAACCCTTTTTCTGGCCAACGCCCATTTTGCGAGGAGGCTGCGAGGCTTCGGCCTGAATCCAAAAACAATCCATAGGGACCTCATCGCGGCGGTGGTCAATCTGCTCTCGGTCTGGCCGCTTGTAATGCTGATGATTGTGCTGACCGTTTTCTTCGGAAGACTAATCTGGGGCCAGAACTTTAACCTGCAGCAACACGAAGAACTCAAACTGATAACACAGTATTCGCAACTGCCTGTCAGGATACTGATTGCTATTACGGCTGTGGCGGTTGTGCCTGTGTTTGAAGAGATGCTCTTTCGAGGTTTATTTCAGTCTTGGCTGCGCAGCCTTGTGGCAAAGCCCTGGCCTGCAATTTTGATATGTTCAGGTGTGTTCGCAGTGACACACGCAGAGGCAGCACATTGGCCGGCGCTATTGGCACTTTCGATGTCTATGGGATATGCTTATGAGAAGAGCGGCTCTTTGTTTCGACCTATCTTTATCCACTCCCTTTTTAACGCAGCCAGCATAATAGCAGCTTTGAAACAGTGAACGTCGACCAATGCACATCGGCAGTTACGCTGTTCGCAGCTCGGCACCGACGGTCCTCGCCAACTCAGCGACAATATCGGCTTCAAGACGGTCGACCGACTCATGCGTCAACGTCCCGTCCTGGTCCCTGAACTTGAGTGAAAGCGTAACACTCTTTTTGCCCGCGGGGATAACCTCTCCCCTGTATATCCCGACAAAACAGGTCTGTTCCAGTTCAGCCGAGGCCTTTCTGTTCACGGCCTCAACAATATCAGCCCAACGAACCTGCTCATCAACAATTAGCGACAGGTCGCGTACTATTGCAGGGAATCTTGGAATGGGTTTAACCTTTAGTTCCTTACTCTGTAACGCCAAGAGCGCCTCAAATTCCAGTTCTGCGGCACAGGGAATTACATTCTCAAAGTCAAACTTATCTCTAAGCTGGTCCGAGATAATGCCGGCAACACCGATACTGCTGCCGTTGACTATTATCTCTGCGGCAGTCTGAGCCCATATTTGTTCTGTGGGGACAAAAACCATGTGGGCATCTCTGTTGATATGGGTCATCAGCCCTTCAACGACGCCCCGCAAATCTCGAAAGTTACTGTCGCAAACCAAAGCCAGCTTGGTTTTCTCAACTGGAAGAGCAGCATCGGAATTCGGCACGAAAGTGTCGGCAATTTCAAATATCCTGCAGGGACTGTTGCCGACATTGAGGTTGGTTTTCAAAACGCCAAGTAAGGAACCTATCAGCATCTGCCGGAGCAGATTCGCACCTTTGCGCGATTCGTCTTTTACCGCCAGATGCTGCTTAACGTTGGAAACCACAAAAAACTCAGCGATGGAGCCGTCGACGAAACCAACGCTAATTGTTTCATAGAAGCCACAGCCGTTAAGATATGTTCCGACTGCCTGCGTCAGTTTTTGGCGAGCGTTGGCCGGTGTAACTTCGATTTGAATCTTGCGCTGCATCGGTATCTTATCGTAGCCATAAACCCGGCCGACTTCTTCAATCAGGTCAACCTCGCGGTAAATGTCGCTGCGCCAAGAAGGCACCGTGCAGATTATCGAATCATTCTTTTGTTGTGGATTAAATTTCAGCCTTGCAAGAATCGTTACCACCTCTTTAGACGGTATTTCGATGCCGAGCAGCTTATTCAGGCGTGAAAGCCGAAGCGCTACCTGTTTCTGCTTTTGCGATGGTTTGCCGGGGTAGACATCGATTAGACCTTTGACTACTTTGCCGCCTGCAACTTGAGTAATCAGCTCAGCGGTGCGTCTGGAGGCCCAGTCGATTTGTTCAATATCGACGATGCGTTCGAAACGAAAAGCCGCCTCCGAAGGCAGGCCAAGCCGTCTGGATGTGGTACGAATGCTGACGGGGTCAAACCAGGCGTCCTCCAAAAGAATTGTCTTTGTACTTTCGCTAACCTCAGTATCCAGACCGCCCATAACGCCTGCTATGGCAACAGGTCTTCGGGCATCAGCAATAATCAACATATCGGGGTCGAGGCTGCATTTTGAGTCGTCGATACTGACAATGCGTTCGCCGGCAAGTGCCTTTCGAACTATTATCTTCCCCTCGGCGATTTTATCGTAATCAAATGCGTGCGGCGGCTGGCCGGTTTCTAACATCGCATAATTAGTTGCATCAACAACGTTATTGACGCTGCGCATCCCGACCGCTTCGAGACGCTTTTTGAGCCAGGCCGGCGATGGTCCTACCTTTACGGACTCAATGATGCGGGCGGTGTATCGGCTGCATAAACTGGGCTCGGCAATTTCGACGTTCCCAAACTCAGTAACATTTTTCTGCGACTCTTTAGGTTTAGCAGCGGGTATTTTCAACTCTTTGCCTGTCGCCGCTGCCAATTCGCGGGCAATGCCGATATAGCTGAGACAATCGCCGCGATTGGAGGTAACCTCAACATCTATTACAGCGTCACCCCCGATGGTTTCAATCCCCTCGTAAGGCAGCCCCAAATCGCTTAAAATGTCGGCAATCTCAACGGCACCAAGACCCGTTTCGATGTAGTCACAAAGCCAGCTCAACAGGATCTTCATAATAAACCTACCGCCAATCATCCGCCTTCGGTAAACCTACGGCGGATAAAAAAGTCTAAAACCGACAATAACTTACCCTTCAGCAAAAGAGGTGTCAATGATTTTGAATCGGTATGGCTGTCCCAAAGATTCTCCACACAATTTGTGGGACAGTTATCCGTAGTGTTTATGCTTGTTGTGCCGGCTGTAGATGTGCTATAATTGCCGGCCCACCCCCACGTCTGCTTGTCGCAGACAAGCGTGGGGGTTTTAGTGAAAGGTATTCCCGGCCCCGCACCAATTGTCCGCCGGCGAAAGATACTGCCGTGAATGAGGATAGTAGTATTGATTCGGGTTCAATTGGTGTGGGGTTAGGATGAAAAATGGCAGTGAATAATAATGGCTCGCAAACGAAACGTCGCTTAGGACTGATTCTGCGAGCCTTAAAGCATAGAAATTACAGACTTTTCTTCATCGGCCAGGGAACGTCGCTTATCGGCACCTGGATGCAGCAGGTCGCAATAAGCTGGCTGGTTTACAGACTCACGGGCTCGGCATTTTATCTGGGGCTGGTCTCGTTCTGCAACCAGATACCTGTGTTTCTCGGTGCGCCGTTCGGCGGCGTTTTTGCAGACCGCTGGTCTCGACGCCGAATAATTGTGCTCACACAGATTCTGGCGATGATACAGGCATTTCTGCTGACCGCAATGGTTGCCTTCGACAGCATAACACTGATGCGGATAATCCTGCTCGGTGTTTTTATGGGGCTTATTAACGCATTTGATATCCCCGCTCGCCAGGCGTTTGTTTACGAGATGGTTGATAATGAGGAGGATTTACCCAATGCTATTGCGCTTAATTCGCTCATCTTCAACATGGCCAGGCTGATAGGTCCATCAATAGCAGGATTTCTGATTGCATTAGCAGGTGAGGCCACTTGTTTCTTTGTCAACGGTGTAAGTTACCTGGCGGTTTTGTTTGCCCTCGCCGCAATGAAGCTTTCCCGCTCAGCCAAGGCGGAGCATAATGGAACGATGTTTGCCGGCATAAAAGATGGCCTGGCTTATTCGTTTGGATTTGTGCCGATAAGGTCTGCCCTGATATTCACGGCGTTGATGAGTCTTGTAGCGATGCCGTACGTCGTTTTGATGCCCGTCTTTGCAAAGGGCATTCTGCATGGCGGCCCCATAACTTTAGGTTTCCTCATGGGTTCTGTCGGAATAGGGGCGTTTGCCGGTGCGTTTTTCCTCGCACAACGGAAAACTGTCCAGGGGCTTGAGAAAATCGTCGTCCTGGCAGGGGGTATCTTCACAGCAGGCATCATCGGTTTTTCGTTTTCACAAACATTGTGGCTGTCCCTTCTTCTAATGCTTCTGCCCAGTTTTGGAATTATGGTACAGTTGGCCTCGATAAATACGATTCTCCAGACGATTGTGGAGGATGACAAGCGTGGCCGGGTGCTGAGCCTTCATGTGATGGCATTTATAGGCACTGCGCCACTGGGCAATCTTCTGGCAGGATTTGTCGCCGAAAAATTTGGTGCGCCGCGCACCCTGCAGATAAGTGGGCTTTTAAGCATTGCTGTGATGTTGTTTTTCTTAAAACAAGTGCCTCACATACGCCGTTTGGTGCACCCCATTTATGTCCGCAAAGGAATCATCCCCGAGGTGGCTACCGGCCTGCAGACGGCGGCCGGCATCGTTTCACAAGCCAAAGATTAAAGACCCCCAATTCCTGAAAAGCTCGACTCCTCCCTCTGTTCACGGCAGCTAATTAGCAACCCCGCAGCTCATTGAAAAAAGGCGTATCCCCTTTTTCAACGCAATCTGCAGCATACAAATACATAGCAGCAGACCAGCTTTGCCAGTCTTCACCCTGTGGCGTGCCGTCCTTCGCTCTTAACCACTCATTAAAGCCGAATTCAACGTCAGCATGCCGCGCAGGTTTAATAAGCTCGGTAAAACAAGTTAGCTTTTTTTCAGCGAGCTGGTATCTTTTTGCAGCCACCAGTGCAGCCACATAAAACCCGCAGATAAAAGGCCAGACGCCGCCATTGTGGTATTCGCCCGGCCGGTTATACTTTTCATAACGGGGCAGCCAATCAGGGTCGCCAGGCTTGATGTATGGGAAAAAACTGGGTGGCAAACCTACAACCAGCTCGCCACTTTTACGCAGAGCCTCTGATTCTTTTTCTATCCACGAAATAAGGGACCGAGTTCTTGAAGGAGAAGCAATCCCTGAAAGAATAGCTAAGCTGTTGCCTAAAAGGTCAAACCGCTCACTTCTATGTACTTTGTACGACCACAATGCGTAGTAAGGTTTGCGTCTGAGGACAAGACCTTCATGAACATGTCTTTGTTGTCTCTCTCCCTTGATAGTGAATCGCTCCATAAGCTCTCTGATTTCCTCAGCCTGTTCATTTTCACCAAGCAGCTTCAAGTATGTGTAAACGATGGCATTCACATACAGACCGAATCCTAAGACCCATTGTTCGTCTCGCCAATCACTGGTTGGAAGCTGTCCCACCAGTCCATGGTCTGAGGGACTTTGGTACCCCATCCACGTAAGCGATTTATTCACAGCCGATTCCAGAAAGTTGTACTCACCTGTTGTTTTCCTGTACAACGCCGTAACCATTAAAAACAGGGGCGTTGTATCACTGGCACCGCGGTCTTCAGGGTCGTGGACAAGGGATGGAATGTGGCCCCGCGGGCTTTGGTTACGGGCCAATGTCTCAAGAACGCGTCTGAGTGAAGCGATAAGTTTTTCATTCCCGGAAACCAAAACTCCGAGTGATGATATTAATATATCCCGAGTATACGGTTCAGGATAACCCCAGCCGGCGGCTCTCGGAAGTCCCCGGTAAGGCCCGTGAGAATTATGAAGGAGAACGTCAATGGCAGCTTCTTTGGCTCTTTCGACTAAAGACCTTTTTTTCTTGTTTACACTCAAGAGACACCCAGCTTATCTGAAACAATTTCAACAAACCTTTTTGCTACAATACGATAGTCATAATTTTCAACGACACGAATTCTGCCGGCCTGCCCCATTCTTTTTCTGAGTTCGGCATCTGTCATCAGGCTCATAAGATAATTTGCGATGTCGTGAATGCTGGCTCGATAGTCTACAACTCTCGGTTCTTTGAAAATGTGTCTGTGTCTGGGCCCGAAACCAGCCTCATCACCAACGATAGTTTCCTTGATATGCACTTCCTGAGCAACCTCAGCTAATAACGCTGTTTCTCCGTGAACCATTGTATCGAGCATTCCCATTGCTTTAATACCGATTACCGGTTTGCCGCAGGCATTCGCTTCGACCTGAGTCATTCCGAAGCCCTCCAGTCTCGAAGGGGCTGCGTAAATATCACAGGCAGCCAGCAGATAAGGCATAAAATTCCGGGATATTACACCTGTTGTATACACGACATTCTTGTTGATACCGAGCTGGGTCGCTAATTGCAGGTCCATCTGGTTTTGCGCCTCAGTACGCGGCTGAGGCCAGACTTTGCATACATATTTCCACTTGGGGGTTTTGGCGGCATTCAACGCCAGAGCGTGCATAACCTCCTGAGCCCCTTTGCTGGTGGCGTCCCCTCCTACTGTCAGAATCATTATCTGGTCAGGTGCTACACCAAGAACCTCACGCACTACGGATACTTTAGGTTCATTTTTATCCCGTGGAATAAAGGAATCAGTATCACAACCCACGGGAAGAACTTCTATATTTTTGCCGCTGAGACCATCTCTGATGTATACCTCCTTAACCCATCTCGATGTAACAAGAATTAAAGGCAGCGTATCAAGCACCTCATGATGATTGGCCATATAACCATCCGCGACCAGCCAAGGTACCGGCTGAACGCCATACTTTTGAGGATGCAATACAAGATAAGGAGTGTGGCCCCAGTAACCAACTCCTACCACAATATCGGGCTTAAACCATCGATAATACCACTCTTTTTCCTGAGCAGATTCAAAATTAGCGGAGTGCACATCAACCCCCATCTGCTCCAATCCTCTGTGAAGCAGGTTTCCTTGCGTAGCCAAACCTGCTGGCGAAGACGGATAATCGTAAAGCACAAGCACTTTCATCTTTGTTCACTCCTAAAGCAGGTAGTCTTCATCCTTCAATTCCTTTTAGTCGCTCAGGATGACCCTGAGCGAAGTCGAATGGGTCATTCTACTTGTCACGACCGACACCTGCGGTGTCGTTTCCGCACGTCTGGGGCCCGATGTCGTCTCGGAAACACCAGAATGCCTCCTGGCAAGGTGTGACCATCGCCTCAAAACTATCCGGGGCAAAACCATAAACCTCGGTAATTATCTCATATTTCTTCCGCCATATTTTTTTAGGCAGCTCCTTCACTATATCTGCATCCTCGATAACTTTTGGCAGGCATTTTCCACTGTTGTCGTTATAAGCAAATTGCCATAGTTGTCCAGCCGAAATTTCTTTGCTTTTCCATAGTGCGAGCACCGCATTGGCTGTTTCTTCGTGTCTTAGATGACGTGTGTATTCACCCTGCCGGCTGTGTGTTATTATCAAATCAAATCGCCTGGAGGGCAGCATCGCCACAATTTCGCGTTGAACCTCCTTCAGATTTAGAGGTTTCTGCTGCGGACCATCATCAAAATCACCCATAGCTCCGGCAGCATTAAGTGCTTCAAGGCAGCGAAAGAACCTCGCTGCGCGGTCCGGGTCACTTTTTCTGCAAATTGTTATGATAGTCCAGTTAGTATCAGGATGCAGCAGTATTGTCCCCCCTGCCCATAAAGTTTCATCATCGGGATGAGCTACAATAACGGCACATTCGCTGTTTTTCCCTATATAACTCGAACCTTCGGAATCTGTCATTTTTCTCATACTCTAATCTGTACTATCACAGGATGGGCACTTAAGAACAAAATCAACCATCTCGTCGAAGTCAGCCGTTGCAAGACAAATGCGAGAATCAGCAGCGCCGTAATACATAAAAATTTTTTTGTCCTTTTTTATCCATCCACAGGGAAACACCACGTCGTCCACGTCGCCCTCACGTTCATAAGGAGCCTTTGGGCCGAAAATCCATTCATCAGTGCGCCGAATCACTTTGGCAGGATTTTCAATATCTAAAAGAGCAAGGCCTAATCGATAAATTGACCCTGAAGCAGTCGTTCGCACACCGTGATACAAAATAAGCCATCCCTGCTTTGTCTGCATAGGCGGTGCACACAGACCTATCTTATTCGCATCCCACCATCCCCCTTCCCTGGTGTGTATCACTTCCTGATGTCCACCCCAGTGTTTAAGGTCGGGTGAAAAGGATATCCATATATGGGCACCGAGCAAAAGGGACCTGGGAACCGGCCGATGCAGCATAGCCCAAAGTCCATTGAATCTAACCGGAAAAAGCGCAGCGTCTTTGTCCTCAGGCGGCATAACAGGTCCGAGTTTTTCAAAGGAATTAAAATCCTCTGTTGTAGCAAGAGACACCAGCGGGCCGCCTTTCGAGTATGCTGTATAGCAAATAACCCATTTGTTCAGCGGCTCCAGCCAGGTAATCCTCGGGTCTTCTACACCCCAAACTTCTTCAGGATGTACTTTCGGCTCAGGAAACAACGAAGGTGCCTTGTCGATTTCCCAGTTACTTACCCCATCATTGCTTCGGGCAACGGTCAAATGCGAAATACCCCTTAAATCTTCAACGCGGGCAAGCAGTATCGTTTTGCCGCCTGCTTCTGCCGCCGCTGCATTAAAAACCGAATTCGCCCTGTATGGCCAGTCTTCTACCGAGAGAATAGGATTACCCTGATATCTTTGGAAAAGCTCATAACTTGAGTTTGTGCGCATAGACCTTCCTTCCTGCCCCCGCGTCTCCCGACGCGAGTCGGGGCGGCGGGAGTTTTTATTTGCCTTTTCGAAAGGGCCTAAACAAACTTTCAAACATTTCACTTCGCCGGTTTTTCCTTAAAGGAAATACCCCTTTTTCCACGAACCCAACTTCTTCTATCGAATAGAACGCGTTAGGATTGAATTGCTTAACCAAATCAACGACGCTCTTGACCTCCCGTCTTGGCACAATTGTAAAAACCACCTGTACCTCCCCGGCGGAACCATGCCCATCAATGCTGGTCACTCCATAGTTGGCAGACTTGAGATGCTCTACTAATTCCGACGCATCCTTTTGGGTAATAACTCTTATAAGAGCTACTCCCAGAGATAGCTTTTCAGCTATACAGACGCCCACAAAATTGCCCATTGCGAAGCCGCCGGCGTACGCGATATAGCAGGCTGGATTTGAGAGGTTCCCCATGGTCTGACCTATAGCCAGAAGCCAGATAAGTATTTCGAAAAAACCAACAATCGGCGCCAAGTATTTTAAACCCCTCGAGATAAATATCACCCGGACTGTCCCTATGCTCACGTCAGTGATTCTTGCCACGAAAATAAGAAACGGCAATATAACCCACGCATAAAAACCCGAACTGAAAACCAATGAAGAATCCATTTCTGCTTATCCTCAGCTACCCCAACTTAGCCGGTACGGCTTAATCTGACACTTACGGGTTTCCCATCGTCATGTCATCACTTTGATGTTCTTTCTTCATACTTTTATTAAGCACCGATGTCTTTTCCCTTTTGAATTTTACTCCCCTTCCGGTTACTATTTCTTTTTGCTCATTGACGAAGTCAATATGCTGCAATAATGCCCAGGCACTATTATACCATCTCATTTGATAACCTCTCTGATGAGCCTGTTTCTCCATCATAAGGCGTTCATTCTGGTTAAAGACCAGATAATCGAGTGCCTCAGCAATTTGTTCGATCGAGGGTCCGCCTGGGTCTACTAATATGCCGCGGGCGTGTCTGCCAACCACCATACCATCGGGACAGCGTTTATTTGAATGAATCAATTCAAGGGCATACCTGAACTTTGTTGTTACCGCCACCCTGCCTGCCCCGACCGTGTCCGCCAGCACACCGCTGGAAATCTGCTGCATATTGAGGTACGGCAAAAGCATAACATTGGTAGCACCATAAAGTTTTAACAGGGCGCTCTCATCCAGAAAAGTATCAAGAAAAATGACATCGAAGAGGCTGTAATCTGTTCCTGCGAGCTCTTTTGTCTTACACCATCTCAACCCCGATTCTTCTAATGCCTTTTTTAGTATCGCTTGATATTCCTCGCAATCTTTTCCGCCATTGCCCTTTACAAAACCCGGGTGATACTGTCCGGCAATGACGTATACGATATCCTTTCTTTGTTCTTCCGTGCAGGATTCATTCAAAAACCTGCCAAAAGCTCTGATACTGTACTGAATACCCTTGTCCGGCGAAAGAAGCCCCAGCGTAGTTATCAGAAAATGATGGTTCAGCCCATATTGTTCTTTGATAGCAAGCCTGTCATAATGGGAAGGTTGTTGCATTCTGATTCCGTGGTCTATGTGCTTTAGCTTTTCGCGCTCAATCCCATATATATCAGATTCGAGTATTTGAATCGCGCTTTCCGTTGTTACGATGAGCCCGTCACTATGCTTAGCAAGCTCTTGTAGAGTTTTCTTTTGATGCGGATTAGGCTCATCGAGAACCGTGTGTAAATAAACAAGGGTTACCAATCCCTTCGAGGTGAATGCCTCTGCCATATCGACAAAATTAGCCCCCTCGCCGTCATTACCCTTTTCATCGGGGTCCAGACCATATTCGTGCTGTAACAACACAACCGTCGGATTTGAGCTTTCGTTAGCCCTGGACAAAATGTCCTTTATGGCGCATTTCCATGACTGAGGGGCGTACTGTTCAACAGTCAAATCAACAGGAATATTATAGGATAAACCTTCATCGTCTATCGCTGCGACACGTATGCTGCCGACCTCTCCGGTGAAATGTTTCAGAGCATCAGCCAAATCCCTCGAAAATGTGCCGATGCCGCATTTCCTCGGCGGATAAGTGCTGACTATTCTGATGTTATAGGGCATATTATTACCTTTAGAATACCAAAAATGATTTGCCCAAGGACACCCTTCTCAAAAAAGATACAACACTTTCACTTATTAATATGTACAATCGTGGCACCATCGAAACCATTGAATTTTGTTGAAGAAGCAACGCTGTATGCCCCGATGTTTTCTGTGTAAAGATAATCTCCGATTTGAAGATTCGCCGGCAATTGTTCCGACAAGGAGACTTTGTCAAAACTATCGCACGTAGGTCCGACGACGGCACAAACCTCCTGTTTGCCGCGCCTAAACGCGTGAAAATTCGCAGTCCAGTGGTCGTAAACAACCCCCGAAAATGTATGATAGACTCCGTCATTTATATGATAGAAAATCTTGCCGTCTCTCCGTGCCTTTCCGATTATTTCCGAAACCAATGTAGCCGCTGTTGCAACCATAAATCTTCCCGGCTCGGCTATAATTTCTATATCCCGCGGGAAAAGTCTTTCACATTCGGAATTTATTATTTCCGCAAGCTGCTCAAATCTGGGAACCCGTGTATCATAGGGCACCGGAAATCCGCCGCCTATATCGACTATTTTCATATTGTAGCCTTTCGCCCTCGAATCGTTGAAAATTTCAGAGGTTATATGCAGTGCAGAACTGTAATTGTCGAAATTTGTACACTGGCTTCCCACATGAAAGCTCAAACCTTCGACAGTCAGTTCCGAATCAAAGGCCTGTTTTATCAAATCAGCCGCTTCGCCGGGCTCGGCCCCGAATTTCGAACCCATCTCCACCTGCGAGCCGGTATCAGGCACTTTCAGTCTTAGAACCAATCCCGCCGTTGGGCAATACTCCTTTATTTTCTTCACCTCATCAGCATTGTCATAAGTAACAAGGGGCTTATATCTTTTTATCTTTCGCAATGTTTCTCTGTCTTTGATTGTGTTGGAAAAAATAATTTTATCCCAGATGAAAAAATATTTATCACTTTTTTGAAAATGCTTCAAATACTTGTAAACCTGCATAAACTCATTGTAGGAAGCAACGTCGAAACTAGCGCCTTCTTTGAAGAGGGTCTCAATTATTTCCTGATTTGAATTTGCTTTTACTGCATAGTAGGCCTGAACTCGCGGCAAATGTTTTTTGAAAACCCGATAGTTCTTCCTTATCCTGTTATGGTCAATTATAAACAACGGTGTCCCATACTTCTTCGCTAATTTGACAAGGTTTTCCTTCATAATATCTCTTTTAATTCAATGTTGGAAGTTCAGTGTTCAATGTTGGACGTTCATACCCTCTTATAATCTGTAAGATTATTTTAATCAAGTGAAATGTCATTGCGCGGCAATCTAAAATCACGAAACCCCCGTCCTATTTAATGCATATCGCTCAAAATAACCGGCGCAAACAAAGACTTTGTCCCGTCGATTAAACTGTCATGATTTTAATATTTTTTCAATATATTCTAAGTGAGTTCTGTCAACGACACTGCAATGAATTATGCCATTAGTCTCCCACTCATTTATATAACCCGATATTTTGGGAAGTCCAAAAAAATCGCAATATTCTTGAGATACAGGTTGTTGATCGGCCGACCTTGTTTGTACTAAGAATCGACTTTCGGTAACCTTTATACAGGCAATGCCATGTTTTTTTGCATACTCCAAAGCGCCACTTTGAAAATCGGATGTAGAGCAAATAATTCCCTTGTGTGCACCAATTGATTGAATTTTTTGATGTAAAACTTGTAAAACCTCTCTTTTTATATTATTTGAATGTTTTTTGCATTCAACTAAAATCCGAAATTCGACACCAAGAGCATCATAAGTAATATCAATATCTATTTCATAAGTTCCGTCATCAGTAGAAGCTTCATTATTTAAAATGCTCTGATATGATTTTAAATTAATACCTTCAGAATCGAACCAATCTTTTACATATTGTTCAAATTCTTTAGGTGTTATATTCACATCTTTAACATAATCCATCATTAAGTTACCAATTTTATCCTGCCATTATATTTTCGCATTTTGATTTTTGATTCTCAATTTTCCTCTGCCTCCTATATTCTGAATTCTGTATTCTTTAAAATAATCTCTCACCTTTTTTGCCTGCGCATTTTACTTATTAATTACAGGTAAAATATCAACACTTTCCTAAAAACTTTCAATTATCCAATATCGCTATTTATTTCAGACTTTATCTTATATAACCTCTGGAGCTTCTTATACAAATTATTTGTTCTCCAAATTATATTCCACACCAAAATCCCAATTGCTGGCACAATACTAGATAACAATACCATCCCCTGAGTAAAGGTTAATTCAGGAATTTTACCTAAATCAGGTATCTTTCTAACGTCTTCTATTGATGGGTATGAGGCCAATACCCAGCTAAGAAACCCACTAATTCCTGCGGCAATAATAACACCCCAAATTAAAGTCAATCCGCGCCACCATTTAGCATCTTCCAGCTTGAGAAGTTCGCATTTTGCTTCAAGAGGAAATCTTTTGTCATTAAGATTAAACGGCATTAATGGAAGACTTTGCACAGCTTCAACAATTCCAAAGAATCCACCAAATACAATATAAAACCCAATGAAAGGATAATCTATCTTTGTTGAAAGCCATGCTAATATTGAAAATGCCCAAAATAGAAAAGCAATTATTAAACATCTATTCAAAACACCTTCCCGCTTCATTATTTTCATAATTTTTGGTAAAAGCAACATTATTATGAATAAGCCTATTCCCATCAAGTACATTAACCATCTGAATAATCGGAGAGGACCCTCTCTCATTTCCAAGCCATATCCGGCGGCATAAAGTATATCTGTGATTTTATCTCTGTTAAAAATTTTAAGAACAAAAAGAATATAGTATACGAACGTCACATAAAGGCTAAATAAAATACGGAACTTCATCGGCGAACTTTTTTTAGGGGTTCCTTTTTCTATGTTTTCAGCGGTCATAATAATGACTTTTTTACAAAACTTAATTACAAGTTTAATATCTCACTTGTACTCTTTAGCAAAATAACAGTCATAGAAACTCAAATAGTGCCATCATCTAATAAGACTCCGCAAACTTTCTTTGAGTTGCAATTTGGACACCTACCTGTTTTATACATCGCTTTAATAGAAAATTCACTCCGGCATTCCTCACATCGAATACATTTGATCTTTTTAGTTCCGTCCCAGAATCTATATAGCTCTATTCCAATGGGGATAAATGGAAAAGCTATTCCTAAAAAAAGCAATGGCGAATAAGGTGCGCTGGGATTTGCATGATGCCTCTGTATAGAATCAATAATGAAACACAATCCAACGATTAGACCGAAAACAATCATGAATCCATAATAAATTTTCCTCAAAAGAGGTCTTTTT
>Ga0315293_10000573_pt1 | contig 34512 bp, 33 predicted proteins | sample YL17G13_20_MG_FD_203071 | JGI IMG/M metagenome (GOLD analysis project Ga0315293, IMG submission 203071) | Sediment microbial communities from Yellowstone Lake, YNP, Wyoming, USA - YL17G13_20 | ecosystem: Environmental > Aquatic > Freshwater > Lake > Sediment | place: USA: Wyoming | collected... | reverse complement strand
TGGGGGACGGTGGGAGTTCATCAATGATTTCGCAGTCCTGGGGGACCTTGAGGTTAAAAGTCCGGGAGGGCAGGCTCACGTCTGCCTTGGCCTTCTTGAAAAGGAACTCAGTCCTGTTGCCGGCCAGGTCGATGAAGACCAGCCTAGCCGGAAGGGAGGTCCGATCATCCACCTCGACCAGGATGGAGGAGTACTCCCCCTCGCGGAGGGGAGTGAGCTTGAGGGAGAGCGCGTTCTTCAAAGTGGCCGGGTCCGGCCCGGCTTCGACGGCGTAGCTTGACCGGAGCTTCTTTTCTCCGGCCAGGAGGGCCAGGATTTCGGCGCCCGATTCTTCGCCCGTCAGCCGGCTGCGGATGAGCTGGTTATCCTCGGCATAAAACTGCTCGAAAATCCCCTCCTGATAGATGAAAACCTTGGCTTCGGGCTCGAAGTATTCCCACCGCATGCGGCTCGGCCGCTGGAGGAAGAATCGGCCTTTTTCATGGAGCGGGGCGGTTTGCGAAGCGGAGTGATAGAATTGATCGAAATCCGCTTGGAGGGAGCGGAGGGATCGAAGCCGTTTTTCCAGCCGGGCGGCGATCTCTTCGGCGGTATGGGCCGGGGCTTGAACCTGGGGGTGTGCCTGAGCCCGGGCCGACGGGATCAGGACGAGAAGCAGGATGAGACAGGCGGCTCGGCGGTCCATTCTCCCTCTATACCATAGTGCCCACCCGCCTGCAAATCGCCGTATCTCTCTGTTAGCATCTCAAGATATGTGATTTCAAAGAGGTGCCGGCATCGCCCCTTAGGCCCCCCTAGCGGAGGGGGGCCCCGTCGGTTTTTTGACGGGGGGAACCGATGGGACGCTCGGCTCCACGAGGCTTGCCGCGGAGAGCCGAGCGTCGGGGAATCCAAGGGGGTATGCCCCCTTGGTCGCAGCGCGGGGTTCATGCCCCGCGCGAGAAGGGGAGGCAGCGAGCCGCAGCTCTTTCGCGGCGAGCGTTGGAAGGGGGAAATGCGAAGCGGGTTCCCCCTCCAAGGAGACTGGTTCCCCAGGGGGCCGGGGGCGACGCCGGCACCGATATTGAATCACGCAAATGGAGATGCTTCCTGTTTCACTTTTCAGACAGGCGGCTGTTCTGGTATAAACTTCCTGTAATGAGAGCGGTTTACCTTGTTGTCTTTCTCGGCTACCTGGTCCTCCTGGTGGCGGCCGGCCTTGTTTTCTCCAGAAGGATGAAAAGCCTGGAGGATTTTTTCCTGGCCTCCCGCAAGATCTCTGCGGCCCTTCTTTATTTCACGGTCTGTGCCTCCTGGATTGGGGCCAGCTCCGTCCTGGTGACCACCGACCAGGCGCTCCAATCGGGGTTGAGCGCTTTCTGGCTCATCGGCCTGCCGGCGGTGGTGACCGTCCTGATTTTTTCTTTGTTCCTGGCCGGCCCGATCTACCGCTTGCCGGCCCTTACTCTGGCCGACCTGGCCGAAGCCCGCTACGGCCGCGTCGTCCGCCACCTCGTTTCCCTGCTCGTTGTCTGGTACATGGTTCTGCTGGCTTCCTCCCAGATGGTGGCCATCGGCAATTTTCTGCAGATCTTTCTCGGCCGGTCTTATCTTTTCTGCCTGGCCGCGGGCACGGCCATCGTCCTGCTGTATGCCACCCTGGGCGGATTTTTCACCGTAGCCGTCACGGACCGACTCCACTTCTTCTTTTTAATATCCGGATTCCTTGTCCTTTTTTTCTGGCTGCTGGGGGTTTCCCCGCCGGCGGCCATTCCGGAATTGGCCGCCCGGTTGGGAAAACAGGGCTATGGAAATTTCTTCCTGGGCTGGAAGGAGAATTCCCTGGTTGTCCTGTCCTTTGTCCTGGCCTGGCTTATTTCGCCTATTATCTGGCAGCGGATCCAAGCCGCCCGTTCGGCCCGGGTCGCCCGGCAGGGACTGCTGGCCGCTTCGGCCACGTTCGTGTTTGTCTACGGAATCATCGTCTTCATCGGCATGCTTTTTCTTCCTTTGTTTGGTCGTACCCGGCTCAAGAATCCCCTTCTGGCCGAGGCCATCACCGGCCGGCTGCCGGCCGTTCTGGCCGGCCTGCTATTCGTGGCCGTGGTGGCGGCCATCCTGTCCACCATGGACACCGCCATCAATGCCGGCGCCTTCACCCTAAGTCGGGATATCGTCCAGCGGTTTTTTCCCGGTTCGGCCGGCCGCGGCCAAATCCTGGTGAGCCGGCTGGCCACCCTCCTGGTGGGCGGGCTGGCCTTTTTGGTGGCCACCAGGTTCGAAAGCATTCTCAAGACGTTGGGCCTGGCTTCTGAAATCATGGCCGAGGGGCTTTTCATCCCCGGGATGGCCATGCTGTTTATCAAAAAGAGAATGCCCTGGGCCGGGCTGTTGAGCCTTGTCCTGGGCGGAGGGTTTTCTCTAGCCAGTTTCATCTCAGCTTCAAAGCTTGTTTCTTTGGGACTCCCCGCCTGGCCTTATTCCGTACCCTGGGGGCTCGGCCTGAGCCTGGCCGGATACCTCGCCGGCGCCGCCATCCATTTGTTCAGGCCTGCCGGCAGGATTTCGTAAGCGATGCTTATAAGCGTCCCAGCCGGCGTTTACTGAACCCGGAGTTTGGGCTATGATGGCCCCCATGCGATTTCCCGACCGGCTCAGAAGGGCGAGTATCGGGTTGGCGGGGAAACCTCTATTCTGGCTGTGGTTCAAACTCTGCCGCTGGACGGTTGTCGGCCGGGAAGAATATGAGACCCTCCGAAGAGCCGGGAAGCCGGTCGTCCTCATCATCTGGCACAGCCGGATCTTCATCGTGCCCTACTTCTTCCGCAAGCGCGGGATCATGCCCTTGGTCAGCCCCAGCCGGGACGGCGAGATCCCAGCCCAGATCATGGCCCGTTGGGGCTACAAGGTTTTGCGCGGGTCGAGCTCCCACTCCATGGTCAAGGCCTGGAACGTCATGGTCCGGGAGTTGCGCTCGGGCGGCGAAGTCATCATCGTCCCCGATGGGCCGCGCGGGCCGAACCGCGTCCTGAAGGAGGGCTGCCTGAAGCTGGCCCAGCAGACAGGCGCCCATATCGTGCCCTTCACCTTTTCCTCGTCAAAAAACAAATTCTTGAAGAGCTGGGACCGGTTTCTGATGTTCCCGCCCTTCAGCCGGGTGACGGCCGTTTTCGGGAAGCCGTTCACGGTGAAGTCAAAGCTGTCCGCGGACGAACTGGAAAAACTCCGCAGGCAGGCCGAAGAGCTTTTGAACAGCCTGGACGGCCGGGCCGATGCCTCCTTGACTTTGCCCGGGAAAAACGGTAAACCGTAGAGGTCTTAAGCATTGTTCAGGGAGGGACAAATGAAAAAACCGACGATCCTTGGCGCGGTGGCTATCGCCGCTGTCCTGGTTTTGGCCGTTCCGGCCCTCTGCCAAACGGCCCAGGATTATATCGTCAAGGGTGATGAATTCTACGCCCAGTTCAACGATCGACAAGCGCAGGAGCAATATCTCCAAGCGCTCAAGCTGGAGCCCGTGAATTATGAAGCCCTGTGGAAGACAGCCCGGGCCTACGTGGATCTCGGCGATCTTCTCGACCCGTCTCTTAAAGACCTCCGGGAGAAGCAGATGGCTTCCTACCAAGCGGGCGAGGATTATGCTCGCAAGGCCGTCAAAGCCAACGCCAATGACACCTGGGGCTACTTCGAGCTTTCGGCGGCCATGGGCAAGCGGCTGCTTCTTCTGGGCAAAAAGGAACAGGTCAAAATGTCCAAGGAGGTCAGGGGCACCATCGACAAGGCCGTCGCCCTCGATCCCAAGAACGACCTGGCCTACCACGCCCTGGGCCGCTGGCACCGCCGCATGGCCGAGATCGGCGGCATCAAGCGGCTGCTGGGCGGGCTGCTTTACGGGGGGATTCCCAAGGGGTCTTTTGAGGAATCCGAAAAATTCATGAAGAAGGCCATCGAGCTTAAGCCGACCTACGGCAACCACCACCTGGAGCTGGGCCGGACCCTTCTGGCCCTGAAGAAATATAAGGAGGCTGCCCAGGAGTTCCAGGCCTGTATCGATGCCCCCATCATCACCTCCAAGTGCCAGATGTATAAGAAAGAAGCGGAGCGCGAGCTGGCGGCCGCTAATAAAAAAATAAAGTAGGAAACCCTTTTCTGACGATACTCCAGGACATCATGCGAGTCCTCGTCTCGTGCTCGATTTTGGCCTTGGTCCTCGTTTTCATGGCTTTCCCCGAGACGCCCGAATATACGATTGAGGCCATCCGCTACGGCACCATCCCTCAGTTCCCCGTGGCCGGGCTGGTGGTGGGGGCGCCCGCCCAGGAGAAGTTGGATATCGCACTCATGTTCTGGCTCATACGGGGCCAAGGCCGCATCATTTTGCTGGATACGGGTTTTCACCGAGAAAGGTGGTTTAAGGTTTTTAAAATCACCGACTTTATCAAGCCCGATGAAGCTTTGCGTCAAGCCGGCCTCGACCCCGGCCAGGTCACTGACATCATCCTGAGTCACGCGCACTGGGACCATATGGGCGGCCTGGACCTTTTTCCGAACGCCGTGATCTGGATCCAAAAAGAAGAGTATGCTTACTACACCGGGCCCGCCTGGCAGGAGGGCGGAAAGAGCGGCGGAATGGACCCCGAGGATCTTCTCCTCCTTCTCCGGAGGAACACGCAGGGGAAATTAAGGCTGATCGAGGGGGATGACCGGGAAATCATTCCCGGCATCCGCGTTTTCACCGGAGCGCGGCATACGGCCGCTTCACAATATATCCTCGTCCAGGGAAGCCCGGCCTTTGTGCTTGCCTCCGATAATTGCTATCTCTTCCGAAATCTTGACACCCGCACGGCGATTCCGACCTTCGAGGCCGCCGACCGCGACAGCAACCTCAAAGCCCTCGACCGGATGACGACTCTGGCGGGCGCGCCTGAGCGTGTCATCCCCGGACACGACCCCCTGGTGTTCAGCCGCTATCCCGCTAAGGGCCGGATAGCCAAAATAAAATAGAATTCGGACGAGAAGAGCACCGAAATATTCGAGGAGGCAATAATGAGGGGATTATTCTATGTGAGCATTTTTTTTATGTTTGTTTTGCTTATGCCGGGTCTTGCGGGCTTAGGTGCGGATCCTCTGGCGGTTAGAGAAACTGAGAGCGCAAAAGTTGAGAATTATTGTATTACTGGATATGCCCAGACGGCGGGCGGCTCTCCTGCCATTGGCGTCATTATCTTTTTATTTCCGTACAAAGATGAAAAAGCCTTTTCGCCCATTGTCCGGGACAAAGACGGACATTTTAGATTGGGTTGTCCCGGCGGAAAAATTGATAAAACGGGCAAATTTGCCATTAAGTTTTCATCAGATTATCTTAAAAGCTACCAGACCTCGAAATTCGTCCTGGGTGTATTCAGGGTAGATGGGGGTGCCGATATATCTATTGGCATAGGGGAAAAGCCGGGAACTCCGATTTTTGGGTTTGACTCATTTGGAAAGGATAAAAAGCTCGACCTCACGCAGATATTCCCAAAAATCATTATCTCTTTGTCGCCGGAGATTTCCAGTATTGAGCCTTCTCGCGATATTAAGTTCTGAGGAGAGAGCATGATTAGGCGCAAGTTTTTGAAGACGGCGGGACTTTCAGGCCTGGCGGCCGGCCTTTGGACTCAGGCGAGCTTGGCCCAGGCTTCCCCGAAGATCCTCAAGCCCCAGAGGCTCAAGCCAGGGGATCTCCTCGCCCTAGTCAGTCCCTCCGGAGCCTCGGCCATTCGTTTTGAGGTCACCCTGGTCAAAGAAAGCCTGGAAGCCCTGGGTTTTAAAGTTAAATTCGCTAATCATATATTTGACCGGTATGGATATCTGGGAGGCAATGATGAAGTCCGGGCCACAGACCTGATGGCCCAATTTTCAGACAGGTCCGTAGCAGGAATCGTCGCTGTTAGAGGCGGCTGGGGATGCGCCCGCATTCTTCCCCTGCTCGATTATGAGGTCATCCGAAAAAACCCGAAGGTCTTCATCGGCTACAGCGACATCACCGCCCTGCTCCTGGCCATCCAGGCCAAAACCGGTCTTGTCTGCTTTCATGGCCCCATCGGGTTTGACCCTTGGAACGCCTTCACCGTGGATTATTTCAAGAAGGTTTTAATGGAGGCTGTGTCCGTGGCCATGCAGAACCCTTCCGAGGTAGGCGACCATCTGACCCAGGTGGAGAATCGGGTCCAAACAATCGTCCCCGGCAGTGCGGTCGGAATTCTCAAGGGCGGCTGCCTGTCCATCATCTCGACTCTCCTGGGAACAGATTACGTTCCCCCCTGGAAAGACTCCATCCTATTTGTTGAGGATGTCGAGGAGGAGATTTATCGCATCGACCGCATGCTGACCCATCTGAAGCTGGCCGGAGTGCTGCGGCAGATTAGGGGGTTTATTTTTGGGCGTTGCACCGACTGCGACCCCGGCCAAGGCTACGGCTCGCTGACTTTAGAGCAAGTCTTGGATGACCACATCAAGCCCTTGGGGGTCCCGGCCTGGTACGGGTCCATGATAGGCCATCTGCCCATGAAATTTACCATTCCCCTCGGAATCGAAGCCAAGATTGATTCAGAGAAAGGGTTGATCCAATTGCTCGAGCCGGCTGTTCTTTAAAAAAAGCCAACCTCGTTCCGTAATAAAGCGCCGCCCCTCTCCGAACTTCAGCCATTCTTCTGCACTTGACAGACATTGTTTGCACTTGGATCCTTCTCCCTAATATCACAACTGAAAGGAGAAGGGGATGCTTGAAGAGGACATCTTGAGAAAACAACGAAAGCGTTTAGCCGCCATCGATGACTGCACGCGTCTCCTGGTGCTGAAAATCTTTGATCAGTTTAATTAAAGGACCTCTGTTCAATTTATTGATTATGCCCTTTCTCGGCTGCCCTTTCGGGCGCATGTGATTCAAACGGATAATGGCTCTGAATTTGGCAACCAATTTCATTGGCCTATTTTAGACAAGGGGATCCAACCTGTGTATATTAAGCCCCGGAGATCTCGGCTGAATGGGAAAGTCGGACGCAGTCACAAAATCGATGAAGATGAATTTTATCGAATGCTCGAGGGTATTGTGATCGATGATGCCGAGCTATTTAACGAGAAACTCAGAGAGTGGGAAAATTTTTATAATTATGGTCGGCTGCACGGGGTATGGGGAGACCAAACTCCCCAGGAGCGCTTTTGGATCAAGATCGGCTCTTCTTGTTAAACCATGATAGTCAACCATACACGTTCTTGACAGGCACAGGAGGCGGGCGATATTGTTGGACCGATGGCCGGAGGAGACGGGGTCGCCAGCATCCTGTCCTATTTATTTTATCCGAGGAGGTAATCTCAGATGGGCCGTCGGATAATCATCGTCATCGCTTTTCTATTCTTTGCGGGCGCGTTTCTGGCACCCCTTGTTTCCTCTGGTCAGGTAGACCAATCAGCTGAAGATATCGCGGCCGCCGGCAATCTACTGAACCAGGGAAAGCTTATGGAGGCCCTCTCCCTGCTCGACAAGGTCGTCACCCGAGGCGAGCAGGAAGCCGGCGCGGCCCAAGCGAACGCTCAAACCAAACCAGGCCTGATGAAAAAAAACCTCTCCGTGGGCCAATTGGCCCAGATGAGCGTCGCCCTCATTCTGCGCGGCAGGGTCCAGACGGAGCTGTTGGATTGTGACAGGGCCTTGGACGATTGCATCCTGGGCCTGGCCATCGCTCCGGAAACGTTCGCCGAATACCTGGCTATTCGAGCCGAGTGCTATAGTTGCAGAGAAGAATATGACCAGGCCATTACCGACTACAGCGCCGCCTTGAAGGCGAAATTCCTGAGCCCTAGCCCCCAAGCCAGCGCCGGTACTTATGAAGGCCGGGCCAGGGCCTTCTGGGCTCAAGACAAGTACGACCAAGCCTTGGCCGATTTTGACCAGGCGATTCGCTTTACTCCCCAGAACCGGACGCTCTACGAGGATCGGATCAAGATCTGGGAAGGCATGGGTAAACCTCGGAAGGCTGTTGAGGAGGTCTCGAGGCTCATCGGCCTGGCACCCGGGGAAATTAAACTTTATCTCGACCGGGCCTCACGGTACGAATCTCTCGGAGATTATGAGAGCGCCCTGAAGGATTATGCTACGGTCCTGACTATGGCCAAGGACAAAGAGACAAAGCTTCATGCCTTGGAGCGGCGCGCCACGATTTTCGAGGTGCAGACATCCGACGGGCAGGATCGCAATGCTGAAGCCGAAGCGGAGTATACCGCTTTGCTTAAGCTCGAGCCGGGCAACTCCAAATGGTTATCCATGCGCGCCCGAGTTAGGCTAAGGAAAGAGGACACCCAGGGCGCTTTAGCCGACTTCAACGAATGCATCAAGCGAGCGCCGGGCCAGGGATGGCCTTATCGCCTGCGAGGGGGAGCCTATTATGACCTGGGCGATTATGACCAGGCCATTAAAGACCTCAATCAGGCCCTCAAGCTCGACCCAGCAGATGCGCAAGCGAGCTACCTGCGAGGCTTGGTCAAGGTCAGTCAAAAGGACTTTCAAGGTGCCATCGCCGACTACGATATCGCTTTAGCCAAATATCCTCAGGCAGACACCTACTATGAAGCCCGGGGCAAGGCTTACTGGGCCCTGAACGAAAACGACAAGGCCATTCAAGACATCAGCTCGGCCGTGGACTTGAAGCCCAAGGAGCCCTATTACCGCTACCTGCGGGGGAACTATTTCCTGGGCCTTGACCAATACGACAAGGCCCTGACGGATTACAACAAGGCCCTGGAGATTGACCCCGGCTATGTTGAAGCCCTGGCAGGCAAGGCGGATGTCGCCTTTTTCACCGGCGATTACCGGAAAGCCCAGGCCGGCTACACGACTTACCTGAAGAGCCGGCCCCAATCATCCATGGCCTACTACCGCCGCGGCGAGAGCTCCTCAGCCTTGGATGACGATGCGGCCGCTGTGGCCGATTACAAGAAGGCCATCGAGGTGGACCCGAAATACCTGGACGCCCTCAATGCCCTGGCCTGGTTGTTGGCCACCTCGCCCCAGAGCGCCGTGCGGAACGGCGGCCAGGCTGTGGAGTACGGGAAAAAAGCCCTGGAGCTGGCCGGCCAGAACGACCCCGACCTCATGGACACCCTGGCCGCGGCTCTGGCCGAAACGGGCCGCTATGAGGACGCCGCCTCGCTGGAGAAAATGGCCATCTCACTCCTTGCTCAGGATTTCGACCCCAAGGAGCGGGCCAATTGGCAGGCCCGGCTGACGCTCTATCAAAAGGGCCAGCCTTATCGGGAGAAGAAGTAACGGCCTGCTTTTCGCCCAACCCCCGGGACTTCTGAACCTGGCAGACATTGTTTATACTTGGAGAGGAGGCGATAACGCGCCTGCGACAGGCAAAGCCGAAAAGCAAATTGCTATCAATCTGGGAATAAACCATTATCAAATCTATAGTTCGCTGTTGATGCTAGCCTGGGGCGCTTTCTTTAAACTTCCGACTTGGTACGGCGGACTTTTGGCGCTGGCCGCCACGGGATTCATCCATGCTGCGGCCAAGGCGGACGAAGCCGAGTGCATCCGTTTCTTCGGCCCGGAGTACGAAGCTTATATGAAACAGACCGCGCGGTTTGTGCCCTTCCTGTTCTGACAGGCTGGGGGCGAACCGAATGACATCCGAAAGGCCAGGCGGTCCGTGTCTTATTTAGAATACTGCACGGCCGCCAGGGCGTTGACGATCCCCCAGCCGTAATCATTATCCGGGGTCGTGCTGCGGCTGGCGGTGGCCAGCAAAGCGGCCCTGACATCGTTCGGCCTCCAGTCCGGGTGAGCCTCCAATAAAAGCGCGACCACTCCCGCCACCAGCGGGGTGGCGAAGGACGTGCCGGACCCGGACCTGTAAACCGGATTCTCGTTATTATCCGTACCCGCCAGCCAGGTGTTGACTCCCAGAGCGCAGACCTCGGGCTTGATCCGGCCGTCGTAGGTCGGGCCGGGCGAGCTGAAGGAGGAGATGTGGCCTGAAGAGTCCACCGCGCCCACGGCGATGACCTTGAAGCCGTCGGCCGGCGCGATGATGTGGCCCCAGGGGTCGTTCCGCTCGTTGCCCGCGGCGTTGACCACCACCACGCCCAGGTCGGCAGCCCGGTCGGCGGCCAAGGTGGTCACGGCCGTTCGGCCGTCCATATCCCTGAAGGCGTACCAGTCAGTGTAGCCCAGGGAGGAGGAAACGACATCGGCGCCCAACGATTCCGCCCACTCGATGCCCGCCACCCAGTAATCCTCTTCGATGGGCCGCTCGAACCGGTCGGTCTCAGTCTTGCCCAGGATGAATTCCGCCCGGAAGGCCGGTCCGATGAGCCGGCCGGGCATGAAACCGCCCAAGGCCGACCAGGTGCCGGTGCCGTGGGAATCGGAGTAGTCTCTGGGATCGGCGAGGTTCTGCTGGACATCGCCGTCGCCGTTGACGAAATCCCATTCGGCCAGGAGGTGCGCCGCTCGGAACACCGGATGGGATTTGTGGAAACCGGAATCCAGCAGGCAAACCAGAACGCCTTGACCGGCGAAGCCCATGAGGTGGAGGGCGGGGACGCTGATCTGGTTGAGCTGAGCATTGGACGGACCGTAGATAGGGTCAAAGAACAAGGCGGCCGGAGAGGCGGCCGATTGGGGCACCAACTGTTGATCATCGCCGCGCCGGAAAGCAGCCACCGGCTCGAGCCGGCTTACGAAGCCGAGCGAAGCCAGTGAGGCGGCTTCCCGCGCACCGGCCTCCACGCTCAGGGCGTTGAGCCAGCGCGAGACAGTCCTCACCCGGGGGACCATGGTCCTGATGCGTTCGGAGTAGGCGGAGAAGACGGCGATGTCCTCAAAGTCCGTCATTTCTTGGCCCGGCCGCACCTTGGCCCTCCGGCGGAGGCAGCGCTCCCGCAGCGACTGTTGCCTCTCCTGCAGGGCGTTTTTCAGGAGCCCCGGCGAATCGGATTCAAACCCTTTGTCGGTGAGATAGACCCACACTGGCCGTGTCTCGTCGGCCGGGAGCGAGGCCAGCTGCACGGCCAGCGCCGGCGAAAGCTTGCCTTGAGCGCTCTGGCCGGCCGGCGGCGCCGGATGGAAGGAAAGGATGAGCAGCAGGCCCAGAACCGGATAGAAAATTTTTGGCCTCATTTTCACCCTCCGGCCGGGCCTAGGCCAGGAATTCCCGCGGCGTATGACGCAGCCGCACGATGTCGGTGACCCTGTCCTTGATGTCGAAGGCGCTGAGGCAGGTCACCCGGCAGGTCCCGCACTCCCGGCAGGGCTCGGAAGGCACATCGATCGAGGTCAGCAGGTCATGGGCCGCGGCCAAGTTCCCGTAGCCGTAGGCATACATGTAGCTGCGCATAAGTGAAGGGAGGGGAAGGCCGGCGGGACATTGGGGCAGGCAGGTCCGGCACTGCTGGCAGTACAAGCCGCCGGTTTTGACCTCCAGCCGCAGGTCCTCCCATTCCTGGGGGGTGAGCGCCAAATCCTCCATGACCGAAAGGTCGGTCTGGAGATGGTCGAAGGTCGTCAGGCCGGGGATGACCGTGGCGAGGTGGGGATTGCGGAGGACCCATTTCAGGGCGGCTTTGGCGTTGATGGGGTCGGTCTTCTCCTTGTCCCAATAGGCTCCGGCCAAGGGTTTCATGCCGATAAGACCCACTCCAGCCCGGGCCGCTTGAGCCATGGCCTTCTCCAGGGATTCCAGGTTTTTCTCCCGGAAGTTGTAGCCGGTGAGGACGACATCATAAAACTTGCTTTCCGTGGCGGCCTGGATGGCCTCAGCCTGGTTGCTGTGGGTGGAAATACCGACGAAGCGGGTTTTGCCGCTTGACTTGGCCGTTTCCAGGGCTTTGAGCAGGGGCTCGAACAGCACCGAGTCGCGGAACTGAACGTTGTGCAGGTAGAGGATGTCCACCCGGTCCAGCCCCAGCCGTTTGAGGCTGAGGTCGAGCATCTGAAGAAACATCTCGCCCTTGGTCTCGGCCGAGAACAGACCGGTTTCTCGGTCGCGCGGGGTGCCTACGACCTTGGTGGCAATGACATACGAATCCCGGGGCCGATCCTTGATGACCCGGCCGATCATCTCCTCATTGCGGCCCCGCTGGTATCCATGGGCCGTATCCAGGTGGACGATGCCCGCGTCCAGGGCAGCCCGCACCAGGTTCTCGTTGTCGGCATTCATGACGCCCATGGATATCACGGGCAGGCGTATTCCAGTCTTGCCCAAGGTTCGGGTGATGAACTTGCCCTTTTTCTCCTGGCTTGACGGGTCGGCCAGGCCGGAGATCGCCGAAGCCGACAGCGCGCCAAGTCCGGCTGCTCCCCAGAGACTTTTTTTGATGAACGACCGCCGTCCCAGACCGGATTCTGTTCTGCGCATGGCTATTCTCCTTTTCTCAGTCCTCCTCGGAAAAGACCTGAGCGGTGAAAACCTCAATGGTTACGCCCTTTTTCCACTCGTTCTCGTCCAAACCGGCCTTGAGGCAGGCGTGCCGAAGATAGGTCTCCCGGTCCCAGCCATATTCCACCGGAACCTGAGGGAGAAGGAGCCCCTTGGCCAAGCCCTTGGAGATGATGAGGCCGTGGCGACCCACCTCGATTTGGGCCGGGTCCTTGACCTCGCTGGGCAGGCTGAGGATCGAAATCTCGATGCGGGTGCGGGGCAGCTCCTCTCGGCCAAGAGATTTGAAGCGATAATCCTGGCTGGCAGCGGCAACGGCCATTTCGGACACGGTTTCCTGGAGCGGCTTATTGGGAAGCGGATAGCCGATGCAGCCCCGCAGCCGGCCGTCCACTTTGAGCGTGACGAAAGCGCCGCGCTTTTCCCTGAAGATGGGGTCGAGGATCGCTGTTTTCCGCTCCTTGGTCTCTTCCAGAACCTCGCGGATGGCGGACCTGGCCAAGTTCAAGAGCATCTTCTGCTGTTCTTTGGTCAGCTCTTGGCTCATGGCTTTTTCCCTTTGACCGTCGCCATGCGGACCGGCCTGAGGATGAACCGGTGGGGATAATCCGGGCTGAACGCTCGAAAGGAGAGCCGGCCCGCCGGCCCGCTTTTCAAGCATAAAAAAACCTTGCCCACGGCGAAGGGAGGGGGAGTGAGTTTGGCTAAGCCTGCTTCCGCTGAAAAGGAGAAGAAGCCGATGACCGCTTCCTGAAAGAGAGCGCTCAGGCGGAGATAGGTCCGCTGGGCCGGATAATAGCCGGCCGTCGTTGGCACGGCTCTTTCAATGATGAACCGGGGCCCTCTTTTATGCCCCAGGAGGATGCCGGCCGAGGCCGGAGAACGACTGAGGGATAAAGCTTCCAGCGTTTGGCGCGCTTCCGGGGCCAGGAGGGCATCCATCTTGGGCATTATATCATGGCCTATGGACCGGAACAGCCCCAGCCGGGGATGCCCGCCCGAAGGGAGAAGCAGGTGAAGGCGATGGCGGCGGGCCGCCTCACAGCGACTTTTTTTCGGCCATGGCCAAAAGGCTGTATCCTTTTTGAAAAAAGAGGAGGACGTCCAGTTTGCTGAAAAGCCAAAGCCAGGGATACACCAAACGGTAGAGACGAAATGCCTTTTTACGAGAGAGGAATTCGCCGGCGGTCGTCGGCCGGATGCGGCCGTCACGGAGGGTTTCCGTTTTTTTGGGCGTGAGGAAACGGATATAGAATGCATTCAGGAGTAACTCAAAGAATTCGGAGAAGAACTTGGAGTAAGTGCGAGAGCCGGTCACCCGGAGCCCTGCCTGCCGCAGCTTTCCGGCCAGAGCCCCGAGGCTGTATCCCTCCCGCTGGTGTCCGTAGAAATCGAGCTTCAGTCCAAGGGCGGGGCGCAGTTTGTGGAGGAGAAAGAAAGCGCCGGTGTGGGGCACGACCGCGATCAGGCGGCCGCCCGGCTTCAGAATACGGCTGATTTCCGCCAGGAGCGACACATCGTCCTTGATGTGCTCCAGGTAGTCCGGGGCGGCCACCAGGTCGAAGGCGGCGCCGGGGAAGGGCAGGCGCGCGGCCTCAACCCGGACCAGGCTTCCGCCGATGAGGTCCCGGGTTGTTTTCAAGTTGGTCAGGTCCTGGTCGGTGTGGACCCAGCGTCCTCCCTGGCCGCGGAGAAAATAGCTCAGCATTCCCTGGGCGCAGCCCAGGTCTAGGCAGGAGGCCCGGGGAGAGACCCGGATCAGCTTTTGTAGAAGATCGATTTTCTGTTTTTTCTTCAGCGAATGTTTGACAACTTCCAGTTGCCAGGGAGCGGCGGTCATTTTTTGATTATATTTTTTTGGTACTCTTATAGCAAGAACGCCGAACCCCTGCCCCAATCCCTTCCCTTGACTCCCGAAAAACGATGGCTTTATGATAGGAAGGGTCGGACATGAATTTCCAGACGGTTATTGTCGGCGCCTTGGAGACGAATTGCTACCTGGTTTGGTGCCCAGAGACCAAGGAGTGCGCCGTCGTCGATCCCGGCGCCGAGCCGGACCGGATTTTTCTGGAGGTTTCCCGCCTCGGCCTCAAGCCGGTCATGATTCTCAACACCCACGGCCACCTTGACCACATCGGCGCCAATAAAGACATGAAGGAGCACTACGGCGCGCCGCTCTTCATCCATTCCGCCGACAGCGGGCTGCTCGACGCGGTCCAGCAAAATGAGCTGCGCTTCCTGCTGGGGGCCAAGGACTCGCCTCCGGCCGATGGATTTTTAGATGACGGTCAGAACATCCTCGTCGGCCGTAGCTCGCTGCGTGTGCTCCACACGCCCGGTCACTCCCCGGGCAGCGTCTGCTTCCTGAGCGGTCATTTTCTTCTCTCCGGCGACACCCTGTTTTTCGAGGGTGTGGGCCGAACCGATTTGCCGGGAGGCTCCCCCCGCCAGCTTGAGGAATCGATCCGGACCAAGATCCTGACCCTGGCCGACAATCTGGTTGTCCTGCCGGGCCATGGGCCGCACACCACCATAGGCCAGGAAAGAAGCGACAATCTCTTCCTCGCATGAGGCCTCCTCTTCTCGCTGAGGACCTGCTCCACTCCTTCCTGGAATTTCTCACGGTGGAGAAGGGACTGGCTTCCAACACGGCCCTCTCTTACCGTCGCGATTTGGGTAAATATTTTCTTTTTTTAAACCAGATCCACAGTCAGCCCTTAAAGGCGGGCGAGGAAGACCTCATTCGTTTCATCCATCAGCAGAGCCGGTCCGGATTGGGGGCCCGCTCGCTGGCCCGTCTCATCTCCACCCTCCGCTCCTTCCATAAATTCTTGGTGAGGGAGGGAAAGCGCGGCGAAGACCCCGCCGCCAACCTCACCTCGCCCCGCACCTGGCTGGCCTTGCCCAAGTTTCTGACCGTGGAGGAAGTCGAGCGTCTTCTGGACCAGCCGGAGGCGGGCTCCCTCCTGGGTGTGCGCGACCGGGCCATGCTGGAGGTCCTGTATGCCGCCGGCCTGAGAGTGTCGGAGCTTGTTTCACTCAAAACGGAGGGCCTGAACTGGAAGGGCGGCTTTCTAATCTGCCAGGGCAAAGGGGGCAAGGAGCGCATCGTCCCCCTGGGAGGCTCGGCTGTTCGAGCGGTCAAACGCTATCTGGAAGAGGTCAGGTCCAAGCTGGTCAAGAGGCCCTCCTCGATCCTCTTTCTCACCCGCCGCGGCCAGGCCTTCACCCGCCAGGGGATTTGGAAACTTCTCAAAGCCTATGCGGTCCGGGCCGGGCTTCCCAACCGGATCAGCCCCCATGTTTTGCGGCATTCTTTCGCCACCCACCTCCTGGAGAGGGGCGCCGACCTGCGATCGGTGCAACTCATGCTGGGCCACAGCCAGATCACCACCACCCAGATCTATACCCATGTCAGCCGGGAGAGGCTGCGCCGCGTGTACAACAAATACCACCCTCGGGCTTGAGCGGGACGAGGGAGCGATCCGCTCCTGTGAAGAAGGGCCTACGAGGTGTCGCCTGGGGGCCGGCCTTAAGGACGAACGGCCTGGGGCCGGATGAAGACCTTGGCTGTGGCTTTGTGGTCGTTCAGGGAAAAGAGGATTTGGTCACGGGTCGGCAACCAGCGTTGGTGCCTCCAGGTCCAAGCGAATGTCCGTTCAATCGGCCGGCTGGCGATGAGCCCGGAAGAGAATTTGAGGACATTTGAGCCTTGTTTGATGTGAGCGTCATAGTCGATGTCGGAGTGGAGGAGATCGCCCCCGGCCGTACGGGGCAGGTCGAGCGTAACGTGCTCAGCGGAGGGATGGACCGGGATGTCGAATTCCTCCAAGCTGAAAACAATCTGGAAGCAAGGCCCTTCTTTAAGAACGTAGAAATACCGAAAGGACGGCTTCTCCGGAAAACCCGTGGTGATCAAGATATCGCGGATCGAAGTCGCCGATGACACTTCATGGGCTTCCCAGTCCGGAAGGCGCACATCGCCTTGAACCAGGCGATAATCGTCGGCATCCTCTTCCATGGTTCCTTCCCAGGTCAAGGTGAAGGCATAATCGCCGTTGGTGGTAACGCCCTGGTCGATGATCTGGTAGCGCCCCGAAACCTGCAGGGTCAGACGGAGGTCCCATTTTTTTGGCCCCGACCGGCCCGGGGCCGGAAAGAAGAGGCCGGCCGTCACCCCCAGGACCAGGGCGGTCGGCCAAAACTTTTTTCTCGTTTTCATCGTAAGAAACCTGAGAAGGTATTCTAATGAAGGAGAGGCTTCTTGACAAGCGGAGCGAACAGTGCTAGGGTTTCAGACTTATAAGTTTCCAAATTGAACTAATGAGTTTAATTTTTATACTTATGAGTATCAATTGATGGTCAAGACGATCAATGCCCGAACCGAGAGGAAGAAACTCCACGATGCGGAGAACCGTCGAGACATCCTGCGGGCCGCCGAAAGCCTGATCCTCCGTCGAGGTTTCGGCCGGCTGACCATGGACGGCCTCGGCCGGGAGGCCCAATTCTCCAAGGCCACCCTCTACAAATATTTCTCCAGCAAGACAGAAGTGGTGGTGTCCATATTCGCCGCATTTTTTGACCGGATCGGGGACCGTTTCAATGAGATAGCCCATCAAGACTTGGATGCTTCCACCCGGCTGAAAAGAATCATTCACTCCGCTTTGGAGGTCCATCAAGACAGCCGAAACATCTCCCAGGCCCTGCTCCTGGATGAAGCCTTCATGAAGAAGGTGGGCCTTTTTTTGGCCGCGGCCGGGCAGGCTTCCTCGGCAGAAGATAGGAAGCTCAACCGGCTGCTTCACAGCCGGGTTCAACAGATCAGTAAACTTATCGGAGAGTTCCTGGCGGAGGGTGTCAAGGCCGGCGAGTTCCGGCCGATGGATATTCCCTTGGCCGCCTCCTTCTTGGGCGCGGCCATCAACGGTTTCGGCCATCAGAAGCCGTGGCTGCTGACCAAGCGGAGCATCGCCCAGGAAACAGAGTTCATCCACGACCTCTTTCTGCATGGGCTTGCCCGGCCGGGCGAGCCAAAAAAAGGAGAACAGCGATGAAGAAAAACCGGTTCTTCATAATCCTCCTGACTTTGTTGCTGGCGGCCCGGGCTTGGGCCCCGGCTCAGAGTCAGGACAGGCCGGCCCTGGCCTTGACCCTGGAGGATTGCCTCCGACTGGCCCTCGACCAGAATCCTTTCTATCTGGCTTCTCAGGAAAGAATCGCCGGCGCCCAAGCCCAATTGAGGGCGGCGGCTTCCGGTTTTTTCCCCCAGCTCACGGCCGCGGGCTTGCGCACTTTGGACGAAAAGCTTTTCGTCCTGGAATTCCCGTCACTCATTCCCGGACAGCCCCCCACCCGAATGTCGATTGACTTCACCAAAGATTACCAATTCTCAATGTCTTTGAATTTGCCCCTCTTTGCTGGAGGACGGCTCATCGCCGGTTACAAGCAGGCCACCTACAATATGGAGGCCACCAAGGAGACCGTCCGGCAATCCCGTCAGGACACCATCTTCAGCGTCAAGAGTTCCTTTTATGGATACCTTCTGGCCAGGGAGTTCGTGGCCGTTTCAGAAGAGGCCTTGGCCCTGGCCCAAAAACACTTCAAGAACATCAAAGACCTTTACGACCTGGGCCTGGCCTCCAAGTTCGACCTGCTGCGGGCTGAAGTCCAGGTGACCAACCTCAAGCCGCCGCTGCTCCGAGCCCGCAATGGACTGACTCTGGTCGAACTGGGGTTGAAGTTGCTCCTGGGGTTGGATCTCAAGCAGGCGGTCGAGATCAAGGGGGAGCTGGCCTATACGGCTTACGCGCCAGACCCGGAGAGTTGCACGGCCCAGGCTCTTCTCCACAGGCCTGAGCTCAACCAGTTGCTGTACCAGAAACGGATGGCCGCCGAGATGGTCAAGCTGGCTCGGGGAGCCTACCTCCCCACGCTGGCCATCTCGGGCTCCTATAGCTACTGGGCCGATGCCTTTAACTTTAAAAAGAACACCTGGCAGAACTACTACAGCGTCAACCTGATTCTTTCCGTGCCATTGTTCAACGGCTTCGCCACCGCCGCCCAAGTCGGACAATCCCAAGCCCTGCTGCGCGAGCTGGAGCTGACCCACAAAGGCTTGGCGGAGTCGGTCAGGCTCGAGGTCCTGCAGGCCATTCTCAATTTGGGCCAGGCCCGTGAGTCCCTCCGTTCCCAGGAGAAGAATGTGGAACAAGCCCAGGAAAGCGTCCGCATCGCCGAGCTCAACTATGCCCAAGGCCTGGCCACCAGCCTGGACGTCAGCTCTGTTCAAGTCGCTCTGACTCAGGCCAAGACAAATTATTCCCAAGCTTTGTTTGATTATGTCCTGTCCCTGGCCCAGCTCCAGCGGGCGATGGGTCTGGATGAAACCGCGAAATAAATCGGCAGGAGAATGCACATGAGACCCAGACTCAAAACACTTGTCTTCGGCGTCGTGGTCTTCTCCCTGGTCCTGGCGGCCTGCAATTCCCCGCAGAAGAAGAAGGCCTCAACCGAGGCCGCCGCCGGCCTCCCCCCCGTTAAGGTCTTTAAGGTTGTGCGCCAGAGCATTTCGGAAAAAGTCATGGCCACGGGTGCCATCGAGGCCTGGCGGAAGATCACCATCACCCCCGATGTGGGCGGCAAGATCGCCGCCATTAATGTCAATGAAGGCGATTTCGTCCGGCCGGGCCAGGTCCTGGCCGAGCTGGACACGGAGGCCACGCGTTTGCAATTCAAGCAGGCCGAAGCGGGTTTTCTGGTTGCTCAGGCCGGACTCAAAGACGCCCAAAAGAATAAAGAGCGCATGGACCGGCTGATGGCCGAGAAGGCCGTCTCCGACCAGCAGTATGAGAAAATCCAGCTGGCTTTGGAGGCCGCTTCGGCCCAATTCGAGCAGGCTCAAGCCGCCCTCCAGCTGGCCAAGCACGCCTTGGACGTGTCCATCATGAAGGCGCCCTTCGGCGGCGTCATCGCCTCGCGGAACGCTGAAGTGGGCGATGTCATCAATCCCATGATGGGCAGCTTTTCTCCGACTTCCGGGGTCCTGACCCTGGTGGATTTTTCCCGGATCAAGATCCACGTTGAAGTGTCGCAGGACGAAGTCCTGCCCTTAAAGAAAGGCCAGCGGGCCCTGGTCAGGGTTTCAGTCTTTCCCGGCCGGGAATTCGAGGGCAAGGTCTCGGTGGTCAACCTGGTCGCCGACTCGGTCACCAAAAAGTTCGGAGTGGAAGTGGCCGTGGATAATCCTGATTTGGCGCTGAGGCCGGGCACGTTCGGTGAGGTCGTCTTCGAGGTTCGTACCCATGACCGGGCGATCGTCCTGCCCCAGAAGGCCATCCTGGATAACACCTATGTCTTCCTCCTACAAAACGGCAAGGCCGTTCGCCGGGAAATCAGCCTTGGGCTCCAGAACAGGACCTTGGTGGAGATCACCTCCGGGCTGGCCGAGGGCGACCTGGTGGTGGCTGAAGGAAACTTCGGCCTAGAAGACGGTGCGGCCGTGGAAATCATCGGCGAGGTGACGCTGTGAAACTGCCTGAATTCTCAGTCAAACGCCGGGTCACCACGGCCATGATGGTCATGATCCTGGTCGTGGTGGGTCTGCTATCGTTCTCCAAGCTGGGGTTGGATTACTTCCCCGACCTGGAGTTCCCCACGGTCTCCATCATCACCACCTACTCCGGGGCGTCTTCGGAGGATGTGGAAAACGCCCTGACCAAGCCCTTGGAGCAATTGATCAGCTCGGTCAACCGGGTGAAGAAAGTGATTTCCACCAGCCAGGAGGGGGTCTCGGCCATCAGCGTCGAGTTTGAGTGGGGGACCAATCTGGACTTTGCCGCCCAGGACATCCGCGATCAGATCGGCCTCTACAAACAACTCCTGCCCCAGGAAGCCTCCGACCCGTTGGTGGTCAAATTCAACCTGGCTCAGCTTCCGGTCGTTTTCTTCGGCATCACCGGAAAGCGGCCCATGTTCGAGCTCAAGAAGCTCATCGAAGACGAAGTCGCGCCCCGGCTGGAGCGGTTGGATGGGGTGGCGGCCGCCTCGGTTTTCGCCACAGACGCCCGGGAGATTCTAGTGGACGTGGACAAAGCCGCCCTGGAATCGCAAAAATTGAGCTTGGACACAATCCTCCTGGCCCTGCGGGCGGAAAACGTCAACCAGCCGGCCGGAAACGTCATCGAGCGACACAGAGATTTTCTGGTCCGGACCCTGGGTGAGTTCGAGGACCTGGATGATATCGGATCCACGGTGGTGGGCGCCTCCCCCAAAGGGGAGCCCATCCGCCTGAGGGACATCGCCCAGATCAAGGACACCATCAAGGAATCCCGCTACATCGGCCGCATCCAGGGCCAGAAGGGCGTGTTCCTGATCGTCACCAAGATGTCGGGCGCCAACACGGCCGTCACCGGACGCCAGGTGGATAAAGAGCTGGCCGCCATCCGCCGGACCCTGCCCCCGGACGTCGAGTTCTTCAAGGCCATGGACCAGGCGGAGATGATCCAGCGGGTCACCGGCCAGACGGTGAAAGACGCCATTTTCGGCGGGCTGTTGGCCATCGGGCTCATTTTTCTTTTTCTCCGCAACTGGCGGCCGACCTTCATCATCTCCTTGGCTATTCCCCTGTCTATCATCACCACCTTCATCGCCTTCTACTTGGCGGGCTACACCCTCAACTTGTTGACTCTGGGCGGCCTGGCCTTGGGCATCGGTATGCTGGTGGACAATGCCATTGTCGTCATCGAGAACATATTCCGGCACTTGGAAGAGGGCGCCGGCCCGGACCAGGCGGCCATCGTCGGCACCTCGGAAGTGGGCATGGCCATCACCGCCTCCACCTTGACCACCATCGCCGTCTTCTTCCCCATGATCTTTGCCTCGGGTATCACCGGCAAGATGACCCGGGGATTGTCCCTGGCCGTGGCTTTTTCTCTTATCTCTTCGCTGTTTGTGGCCCTGACCATCGTCCCCCTGTTCGCCTCGCTTCTTTTTAAAAGAAAGCAAGGGGGCAAGGACCTGTCCCGAAAGAAGCTCGAGCCGAAATTCGAGAAACCCAAGGCATTTTACCGCAAATATCTTCAGGCTGCTTTAAAACGGCGTTGGACGGTGCTGGCTTCAGTTTTCGGCCTGTTCCTTCTTTCCATGGTTGTTCTCGTCTTATTGGTCGGGTCGGAGTTCATGCCGTCCATGGACCGGGATATGATCCTCCTGAAAGTGAAATTGCCGGTGGGGACCTCCCTGCAGGAAACCGACCGGGTGGTGTCCCAGGTCGAGTCTTTGATGAAAAAGCAGCCGGAAGTGACGATCGTCACCGCTCAGATCGGAAACCAGGCCGAGGACAATCCCGGCGACTCTTCCAGCCCCATGAACCCCCAGGGCCCGCATGAGGGCATCTTGTGGGTGGGGTTGAAGCATAAGACAGAGCGCAAGCTGTCCGAAGCGGAGGTGCTGGAAGCCATCCGCCGGAAACTGCCGCGGTTTACCAACGTCAAGTTCGAAGCGCTGGACATGAGCAATTTCATGACCGGCGGATCGGCGCCGGTGGACATCAAGCTCTATGGCCGCGACCTGGCCCTGCTCAAAGAGAATGCGGACCGGATCGTGGCGGCCATTGGCGATGTCCCCGGGCTGAGGGACATCACCCATTCCCTGGCGCAGGGCAAGCCTGAGTACCGGATCCTGGTGGACCGGGATAAGGCCTCCCGCATGGGCTTGACCGTATTCCAGGTGGCTGGCACGGTCCAGACGGCGACCAAAGGCCGGGTGGCTTCCCGGCTGCGGGAGGCCAGTGAGGAAATCGACATCCGCGTCCGTTTTCAGAGCAAATACCGGGACAGTATGGATGAGATCAAATCCATCCCCATCATGACCCCCCTGGGCCAGCCGATCCTGCTGAGCCAGGTGGCCGATATCAGCCGGGGGACCGGGCCCATCCAGATCACCCGGGAGAACCAGATGCGCCGCATAAGCGTTTCGGCCAACATCCTGGGCCGCGACCTGGGCAGCGTAGTTCGCGATATCCGGAAAAGACTGGATCGCCTCGAACGGGAACTGCCGACTGGCTACTTCCTGGAATTTGGCGGTGCTTATAAAGACATGCAGGAAGCCTTCCTGATCCTGGCCGGCGCTTTCGCTCTGGCCTCCCTGCTGGTCTATATGGTCATGGCCTCGCAGTTCGAATCTTTCGTCCACCCCTTTGTCATCATGTTCACCATTCCCCTGTGCATCATCGGCATCGCCGCCGGACTGCTTATCAGCGGTACGCCGGTCAACCTGGCGGTCTGGGTGGGGATCATCATCCTGGCGGGCATCGCCGTCAATAACGGCATCGTTATGATCGACTACATCAATCAGCTCCGCCGCAAAGGAGTCGAATCGCGGGAGGCGGTCCTTCAGGGCAGCGTCACCCGGCTGCGGCCGGTCCTGGCCACGGCCCTGACGACCATCCTGGGCATGCTGCCCATGGCCTTCAGCACTTCGGCCGGAGCTGAGATGAGGGCGCCCATGGCCATCAGCGTGGCCGGCGGCCTGACGGCCACCACCTTCCTGACCTTGTTCATCGTGCCCATCATCTATAGCCTGGTGAACAAGATCTCCTTCAAGGAAAAATAATAAAGTATCTTAGGCCTTGTACCTCAGCAGGGCGCCCACCTTCCCATAATGGTCCAGCCTGGAGGAGGGGCTAATGTGCTTGACCCCGGACCTTTTGTCCAGGGCCAGCTCCACGGCTTCGTCCAGGATGTCGATGACGGCCTCGGTCGGTTTTTGGCAGCCGGGGCATGTTTTTTCCTCGATATAAAGAAGCCGGCAGCGCGGGCAGAGCCTGCCCGGCGCAGAATAGTCCCGGCTGAGGAGCAGCACCAGGGTTTCACCCGAATTAAGGCTGCGCAGCGAGTCGCGCAGGCCTGAGACCGCCAGGCCGCCCTTCTCCAATTCCGAGACAAACTTCAGGAGAAGGCTGTCTTCTTCCCTTTTTTTCAGCATTTTTTCTAGTTCGTTGGATTCCTGGAGAACCTGGTCCGAGGAGGCGCCGGGCTTAAGCTTGAGGCCGTTCCGGATTTTATTCTTGAGGTAGGGATGGAGATGGGATTGCAACTCCGCACGATGTTCGTCGGCGCAACCCAGCAGGAGGAAGTCAAAATTTTGAGCCTTGAATAATTCGAAGGTCAGGTGGGCCACTTTTTTAAAGTGTTCCATGAGGTGGGCTTCCACGTGGCGCTCGATCCGTTTGGACTCAGTGCCTTCAAACCCGCCTTCCGTGACCTTGCTGGGGACGTCCGATTTAAGCCGGTCAAGGGGCTTGGCCTCTCCCAGGTGGACGGAAAACCAGCTGGCTTCCCGCCGGTCCACCAGCAGAACACACAGCCTATGGGATTCGTCCAGGAGGGCTGAAAGGGGCTTGACATAGGGGTTGTGGTCGAAGAGCAGGCGGCTGCGGGGCGCGCTGCCCAGGTCGAAGTCCTGCCAAAACCTCTCTCCCTGGCAGGAGAACACCGCCAGGCCGGGCAGGCTGGAGCCCAAGATGTGCTGGGCGCAGTAGGCATTGATCTTGTCCAGGTCTGCCGATAATGACTCTTTGAGGGGCTTGCTCAGGTTGGCCTCCTGGATCCGCTGGCGGCCCTGATGGAGTATGTTTTTAAGGGCCAGGCTGATCTCTTTTTTGGTCAGCCGGCTTTTATCCCGGTCGAGATAGAACGAGGTCGTTAAAAACTCGGAACTGCGAAATTTCGAGAGTTTTTCGACCTGACTGAGGTTTTCCAGCTTCATTTCGCCTCCTTCCTGAGATCCCTGGGGATGGCTTCCGGACGGATAATATCGCTGTTTTTAGTATTCTGAGCGGGTTTCGAGTGAGGCCCACCGGAACGTGCTTCACTTCTTTTAAAATAAGAACAGAGGGGAGGGTTTGTCAAGTCGGGTTTTGAGATATTTTCTTTACTCGGTTTTATTAAACGGCTATAATGAGGCCGTCCTACGCGGCGCGTCATCTTTTTCCTGTGCGGAAGTGGCGGAATTGGCAGACGCGTAAGCCTCAGGAGTTTATGGTCGAAAGACCGTGTGGGTTCGAGTCCCACCTTCCGCACTTTTCCCCTCCCTGCAGCGGTCAGCCCATCGCTAGGCCGCTGGGCCGAATAAAACCGAAGATTAAAATTTTCAATGGCTATCTTCTTTTCCCCCGGCCCAGCCCTTAGGTGCTGGGAAGCATCGTCGTTGGGCCGGGTTGAAATCCAATCGTCGAAGGCCGCAGGTTCGGCTTGACAAGCTGACGGGAGCTGGATAATCTATATAGCTATATTGCTATTTAGTTAAGGAGGGTCAAATTGGAAGACCTGGAAAAGATCTTCAAGGCTTTGGCCGACAACAATCGCCTCCGCATCCTAAAACTTCTGGAGAAGAAAGCCATGTGCGTCTGTGAATTGGCCTTCGTGCTGGAAATCGCCCAGCCCAGCGTTTCCCGGCATTTGAAGAAACTGAAGGCGGCCGAGCTGATCGAGGACCGGCAGGCCGGTTTTTGGTCTGATTATGTTCTGGCCTCAGCGCGGACGGGGAAACGGGGCTATGCCCAGGCTCTGATGGCCCGGCTGAGAAGCTGGCTCAATGACGACCGCCGGGTTCTCGGCGACCAGACCCGAGCCCGCCGGGCCGACCGGAACGCTCTCTGCCGGTCGGCTGCAGCCGGAAGTCCATGATGAGTGTGCCCCGAACCGTGCTGTTTGTGTGCACTCATAATTCCGGACGTTCGCAAATGGCTGAGGCCTTCCTCAATCACCGCTACCCCGGCCGATTTCGGGCTTTCTCCGCCGGTACACAGCCGACCTCCCTCAGCCCTGCTGTGGTCGAAGTGATGGCCGAGGTGGGCATCGACATCTCCGGCCGGCGGGCCAAGGATGTGAGCGAATTTCTAGGCCGGAAATTTGATTATGTCATCACCTTATGTGACCAGGCCCAAGAGGCTTGCCCGTTTTTCCCCGGCGGGACCGTACGTTTACATCAGGGCTTCGATGATCCTTCCCACTGTCAAGGTCAAAGGGAGGAAGCGCTGGCCTGTGTTCGCCGTATCCGGGATGCCATTCAGGCTTGGCTGGCCAATGAATTTGCCCGGGAATAATGGACAGGAGAACATATTCATGATGAGACAAACGCAGAAACTCTCCATCTTGGACAGATGGCTGACTTTATGGATCTTCCTGGCCATGGCCGTCGGCGTCGGCCTGATTTTGATGATGTACCCGCCCTTGGCCAAGGTACGGTATGAAGAGCTGGGCCGTGTGTTCAAAGACACCAAGGTCCTGATCCTGTCCTTGGTCCAGAACTGGGTGATCGGACCCATTCTGATGTTTGCCCTGGCCGTCCTCTTTTTGCGGTCCTCCCCCCACCTCATGACCGGAGTCATCCTCATCGGGTTGGCCCGCTGCATCGCCACGGTCATTGTCTGGAACGACCTGGCCGGCGGCGACCGGGAGTATGCGGACGCCTTGGTCGGGCTGAACTCGCTCTTCCAGGTCTTCTTCTTTTCATTCTATGCCTACCTGTTCATCACCATCCTCCCCCGCTGGCTGGGCATCGGCCGGGGTGGCCAGCCGCTTCCTTTTCATCCGCCTCAAGGGCCGGGAGTGGTACGAATCAAAATTCATCCCCGCCGTTTCGCCCATAACCCTGGTGGCCCTGCTCTTCACCATCGTGGTCATGTTCTCTCTCAAGGGGGGCGCCATCATCCGGCTTCCGCTGGACGTTTTCCGGGTGGCCCTGCCCTTGATCCTGTATTTTTTGCTCATGTTTTTTATCAGTTTCTGGATTTCCCATCGGTTGGGCGTGGGCTATTTCCGGTCGACCACCTTGTCCTTCACCGCGGCCAGCAACAATTTCGAGCTGGCCATTGCCGTGGCGGTGGCCGTCTTCGGGCTCGATTCTCAGGAAGCTTTTGCCGCGGTCATCGGGCCTCTGCTGGAAGTGCCCATCCTCATCAGCCTGGTGAATGTCGCCTGGCGGCTTAAGAGGAGATTTTCCGGATAGGAGTCAGGCCCAGGAAGGGCCATCCTGGCCGCCAGGCGGCCAGAACTTCCGGGCTTGTCTGTTCCCTGGAACCTTTGCCCGCTTCTCGAGGTTATTAGGAAGTGGCGGTTTTTATCCGGCTTGCAATTGGCCGGCGAGTGCTTTAACTTATTATTTATGCTTTTTTAGAGGAATGCCATGGCAAACGTAAGAGCTGCTGTTATCATCCTGATCCTGTTGATCTGCGCCGAAGCGGTCGTGGCCCAGGTCCCCAGCCTCAAACCCAAAGACCTCCCCCCCACCTATCGGAAATGGCTGGAGGAGGAGGTCGTTTACATCATCACCCCCCTGGAACGGGAGGTCTTTCTCAAGCTCCAGACCGACCGGGAGAGGGAGCTTTTTATGGAAGCCTTCTGGAAGCGGCGCGATCCGAACCCGGCCACCGAGGAGAACGAGTTTAAGAAGGAACACTACCGCCGGATTGGGCATGCCAACCACTACTACGGCCGCACCAGCACGCGCCCCGGCTGGAAAACCGACCGTGGCCGGGTTTATATCATCCTGGGGCCGGCCATGGATGTTATGAGCATCGAAGCCCAGAGCTCCACCTACCCGGCCGAGGTCTGGTTCTATCAGGACCAGATGGACAAAGGCCTTCCGGCCGGGTTCAACTTGGTCTTCTACAAAAAAGGGGGGGTGGGAGATTTCGAACTCTACAGTCCGGTCGGGGACGGCCCCATGGCCCTCCTGACCTCCTATTGGGGCGATCCCAACGACTATTTGGCGGCCTATGAGCAGCTCCAGGATGTCCAGCCCAACCTGGCCGATGTGTCCATGTCGCTCATCCCGGGCGAGCATATGACCTCCTTCGGCCGGCCGTCGCTGGCCTCGACCATGCTCCTCCAAGACGTGGAGACGGCGGGTTGGCGCCTGGTTGAGGACAAGTATGCCCAGAAGTTTTTGGAATACAAGGACATCGTCGAGGTCGATTACAGCGCCAACTACCTGGACAGCGATTCCCTGGTCCGAATCTTCCGGGCGCCCAACGGGATGTTCTTCGTCCATTATGCCCTTGAGCCGGCGCGCCTGTCGGTCTCTGAAAATGAGGGCCGCTATTACGCCGACTTCAAATTCAACGGCGCTCTGGCCGGGAACAAGGGCCAGCTGGTCTATCAGTTCGAGAAGACGATGTCCTTCAATTTCGACCAGGAGCAGATGAAGAGCATCAACTACCAGCCTTTCAGCCTCCAGGACATGTTTCCCCTGGTGGCCGGCTCCTACAGGCTTTCCATCCTGCTCAAGAACGAAGTGTCTAAAGAGTTCACCACCCTGGAGAAGAATCTGGTCATCCCCGACGACCAGGCCGGCCCCTGGATCACGCCCCTCCTCCTGGCCTACAAAGCTTCGGCGGTTACGGCCACGGCCGACAGGCTCAGGCCCTTCCAGCTGGCCGGAAACCAGCTCTACGCCCAGCCTAATCGTGTTTTCTTGAAGAGCGATACGCTCCACTTGGCTTTCCAGGTGCTCGGCCTGGATACGGCCCTCCGGACGGAGGGGGAGCTTGTCTTCGACTTTTTCCAGAACGACCAGGAGTTCCGGACGACGAGCCGGCCCGTGCTCGACTATGCCACCCCGCCCGAGCTTATAGAATCGGTCCCCTTGGCCGACTTTCCTGCGGCCCATTATAAAGTGACGGTCTCTCTCCGCCACAAGGATCAAACCCTGGCCTCGGCCAGCGAAGAATTCGACGTGACCCACCGAGAGGCCCTTGTGCGGCCTTGGATTTATGCCAAAGTCATTCCCGGTCCCAGCGACCCCGTCTACCTTTACCTAACGGGCCTCCAGCTCTATAACCAAGGTCTTCTGGAAGAGGCCCAAACTCGCCTGGAGAAGGCCTTTAGCCGCCAGCCGGAGTCCGCGGAATTCGCCCTGAGCCTGGCCCAGGTCTATCTGGCCCAAAAGGACTATGATAAGGTGGACAAGCTGTTGAGCCCGTTCTTCGGCCAGGCCAAGCCGCCTCAGTATGAGCTGTATATCGCCCTGGCCAGAGCCCTTCAGAACGGCGGGCAGCTCCGGCGGGCCGTGGAGGTCCTCGACCAGGCCATCACCCATTACGGTGTCAACGCCGTGCTGCTCAACGCCATAGGCGAGTGCTACCTGGGCTTGGGCCAAAACGAGGAGGCCCGGGTCGTCTGGGAGAAATCGCTTCAGCTCAGCCCCGACCAGGCCGGCCTCCGCAAAAGGCTCCAGGAACTAAAGGAGAAAAGATGAGCGGACGCAAGCTTTTGACAATCCTGATTTTTATTTGGGGAGCCGCCCTGCTGGTGGCCCTTCTGCCCTCCTGCCGGCTGTACAAACTGGAGCAGAAGCTCGACCCGGCCAACGCCGAATTTCTGTCCCAGGTCCGGTACATCATCAGCGCCGAAGAGCGGAAGATCTTCCTTGAGCTTCCCGATGCGGACAAGGACAAGTTCAAAGAAGAATTCTGGAGCCGCCGCGACCCAGACCCCAACACCGAAGAGAATGAGTTTAAGGATGAGTATTTGAGCCGCATCGAAAGAGCCAACGAGCTCTTCCTGGGCGAAGGCCGGCCGGGCTGGCTGACCGACCGCGGCCGAATCTATATCCTTTTCGGGCCGCCCATGGACCGCCTCCGCAACTCCATGGTCAGCGGCGAAACAGGCGACCGCTGCAGCGAGGTTTGGTATTACAGCAATATTCCGGTCGTCTTTACCGACCAGTATTGTACGGGCGAATATCGCCTGGCGACCTATGACTTATCTCCCCTGCAAGACCTTAGCCTGGCGTCCCTCACGGATCCGGGCCGGTCCCGGAGCCGGGCTCAAAATCCTTTCTCTTCGGAGAAGTCATTGTTCGACTTCAATTGGAGCCTCAAGAACAAGTCCATTACGGCCACGCGGGTGGAAGCCCTGGTGCAGGTCGAAATCCCCTACGCCGTGATCTGGTTCAAGTCCGTGAGCGGGAACCGTCTGGAGACGAAGCTCGACCTCCAGCTCGAGCTCAAGGACGCGGAAAAAAAGACCGTCTGGGAACACAAGGAATCGATCAACATATCTCTGCCCGAAGAGGAGCTCAAGGACAAGATCCACGTCAAGCACACGGCGGAGATCCCCTTAATCCTGGATAAAGACCTGGAGCGGCTGGCCAAGGGGAAAAACACGCTCCACATTTGGATGAAGAACAATACGGGAAACGAGGAACTGCGCAAGGTCATGGATTTTTAGCTTTTTTTGGCCAGGGCTTGGGCCCGCAGGGCCGCGCCGATCAGGCCGGCGTCGGTGCCCAGCCGGGCCTTTTCAATGGAGCAGCAGTCAAAGGAGGCTTTATAGCAGCGGCGGCTGGCTTCTTCCACAGCGGCCTGCAGCAGGATATCGCCCGTCATCATCACCCCCCCTCCCAGGACGATCTTTTCCGGGTTGAGCAGATTAATGGTGATGCCCAGGGCCACACCCAGGTAAGCGCCGGCGATGGTGAAAGCCTTGATGGCCGCCACTTCGCCCCGGTTGGCCTTCTCGAAAACTTCTTCGGCTTTGACGGATTTCTTGGTCTTGCTCAGGTCTTTATAGTTGCGAACGATCTTGGGCGCGGCCGCCTCGGTTTCCAAGCAGCCCTGGTTGCCGCACTGGCACAGGTCGCCATCCGGGTTGACGGTGATGTGGCCCAGCTCTCCGGCGAACCCGCAGCGGCCATGCCACAAGCCGCCGTCCAGGATGAGGCCTGATCCGATGCCGGTGCCGATGGTCAGCAGGACCATGCTCTTCGTTCCCCGGCCCGCGCCGCAGCGCCATTCGCCATAGGCGGCCATGTTGGCGTCGTTGTCCACGGCGAAGGGCACATCCACGATTTTGGACAGGGCGGCCTGGAGGTCCACGTTGTCCAGTTCGGAATAGTTGGGGGACTGGAGGATTTTTTTGTCCTTTAAGCTGTAGATGCCCGGAAAACCGAAGCCGGCTCCCGCCAGCCGCCCTTTGGCCTCCTGGCGAAAATCTTTCCACAGGCCGGCCATGACCTCTACGACTTCGGCCCATTTGGACGGCGTGGGCACACTGTCTTTGCGGACGAGCCCGCCCTGGGCGTCGGCCAGCCCGTACTTGAGGTTCGTCCCGCCCAGATCGAATGCGGCGTAAAGGGTCGTGGTCATGGCTTTTTTCCTACGGCCGCGTAATTGGGAGCGGCGAAGAGCAGTGCGTTCAGGCTATCGATGTTCCGGTTGAGAATGGCAGCCGTCTCGTCGGCGGTGGGGAGGGGCTGCAGCCGTTCCCCTTCCGGGGGAGGCGGGTAACGCAGCTCGACCGCCTCAAACCCCGTTGTTTCCAGCAGGAAGCGGAGGGCCAGGGGATGGACGGGCGTTTGATGCGACATGTCCAGGAAGTAGATGTGGACCAGAGCGAAAACGGAAAGCGGGTTGATGGTCTCCAGGACCACGGCACCGCCCGGCCGGAGCTTCTGAAAGGCCAGCTCGACCAGCCGCCGGATGGTTTCCGGCCGTAGATGCTCGACGACCTGTGAGGAGAAAACGCCGTCCAGCGATTGGTCCGGCTGTCCGGCCAGCTCAGTCAGGAGGTCGCCTTGCCGGCAGTCCAGACCCTTGTCCAGGCACTGCCCGACCGCGAGCGAGTTGAGGTCTACGCCCTTCGGCTTGAACCCCCTGTCCCGGAGCAGCTCCAAAAACTCTCCCCGCCCGCAGCCCAAGTCGAGCACGCTTCCCCCGGCGCGGAAAAGGGTGAGATAACCTTCCTGCTGGCGGCGAACGTCCGCTTCACTGCCCCGGAACCGGTTCTCGAAGCCGGCATAACGCCAGTCGCGGAGAGGCTCCAGGATTTCGTCCACGTCGCGCGGCGTGGGCAGCTTTTTTTCGTGGAGCAGGGAGCGCAGGCGGGTGAGTCCGTCTTCCAAAGCCAGGAAGGAACGCATCAGGAGCTTGACGTCCCCATACTCGGCGGTCAATCCGTCCACTCGCCATTCCATGCTCTTGAAGATCATCCCCACATGGTTGTTGCCCAGGGCATCCCATTCTCGGTCTTTGGCATCCATCAGGTCCGGCGCCAGACGGAGCGCTTCGAGCAGAGCGCTGCTCAGAGATTGCAGAACCTGGATGGCTCCGGCCTGGGAAGCCTTGATCTCCCGGAGGGCGTCCAAAACCTCGGTGTTGACCTCCTGCTGTCCGGCCGTTCGGTCCTCCGCCTTTTTTTCTTTGGCCAAGCGGGAGATCTTTTCCTCAAGGCGGGACAGTCGGCTTTCCAGGCGGGAGGCGAGCTTGGGGTCCAAGCCCTGGCGGCTGTCGAATTCTATCCGGTCAAGACGTTTGGAATAATATTGTTCCTTCTCCACCCGTTCCCGGTGGAGCTTCTCGATGGTCCGCTTCATTCGTCCTTGGCGGGCGGGACAGGCTTGTCGGAAGAGGCGTCGTCTTTTTCCTTGCTGCTGATGGATTTCTTGAAGTTCTTAATGCCCTCGCCCAGGGACTTACCCAGGTCGGGAAGCTTTTTGGCTCCGAATATCAACAGGGCAAGCGCCAGGATGATGAGCAGCTCCTGGTGGCCGAGCGGTCCGATCAAAAACATATGATCCTCCTCTCTATGCCGACGGCCTCAAAGTACTCGACTTTGGGCCAAAAGTCAAGGAACCTTCTTTTGCCGCAGGAGCCGCCGGAGGGCCAGGACGAAGACATAGATGGGCCCCTGGGTGAGCATGGACAGAGCGGTCGAAACGGCCAAACCGATATTTTTTCCTTTGGCCAAAGCGACCCCCCAGCCGAATTGGTCTTCCTTGACCAAATAGGTCCACGTCGAGGACGGGCCTTTGATTTTCTGCAGTTCAAGGCCCGGGTCGGGCGTTTTCAGCAGGCGTTCCAGCTCTGCCCGGCCGGACTCCTCGACGTTCCTCATCATCCCCAGGAAAGCCTCTGTGGCGGATTTCTGGAATTCCCTGTCCGGGGTCAGGCCGCCCAGGCTGACTAAATGGATAGTCTCCCTTGTGTCGTTGACCCAGGCCAGATGGTCCGCCCAACCCTGGTCCAGGGCTTGGAGGCGAACGGCCCGTTCCAGATGAGCCAGCCCGGCCCTTCCCAGACCGGCCTCACCCGGGGCCGCCAGGCCGGGCCAGTGCGGCGTCCAATCTTCGGCCTGCTCTCCGCCGAGCAGGATGCGCCGGCGCTCCTCGTGGACGATCTTCCTTTGGAGTTCCACTAATGAGGAATAGGAGTACAGGGACCGCCGGACGTCGAAGTTTTGCCCTTCGATGATGCGCTGCCAATGGTCGATCTCACGGCGGATAGATCCGGTCTCTAGGGCACCCGTTCTGTTTTCTTGACGATGCCGCTTGAGGAACACGTCGGTTAATCCATTGCGCTTGAAAAGCTCATCCTCCAAGCTGATGAATAAGCGAGTCGATCCCGGATCTCCTTGCCGGCCGGACCGGCCGCGGAGCTGGTGGTCGATGCGCAGGCTCTCCTGACGGTTGGTGCCCAGGACATACAACCCGCCCGAGGCCACGGCCCGCTCCCGCTCCTGCTCTTGGGGGCCTCCCAGCTTGATGTCCGTCCCTCGGCCGGCCATGTTGGTGGAGATGGTCACGGTTCCCGGCCTGCCGGCCTGGGCGATGATCCCGGCCTCCCATTCGTCGTTTTTGGCGTTGAGGACCTGGCAGGCCAGGCCCGCGGCCCGGAGGTCCTGTTCCAGCGCTTCGGATTCCTGGACGCTCAAGGTTCCGACCAGGACCGGCCTCCCCCGGGCCTGGCTGCGGAGGATCTCCTCCACCAGCGCTTTTTGCTTATCTTCTCTTCGAATGAAGACGGCGTCCGGCTCATCCCGGCGGAGGCAGGGACGATGCGGGGGGATAACGGTCAGGCCCAATCCATAGAACGTCCGGAGCTCTTCGGCCGCCGAGCGGGCCGTGGCGGTCATGCCGGCCAGCCGGGGATAAAGATGGAAATAGTGCTGAAGGGTGATCGAGCCGAAGACCCGGCCTTCCGGCCTGAGGGCCAGGCCTTCCTTGGCTTCCACCGCCGCCTGCAAGCCGTCGGGCCAGTGGCGTTTGTCCATGACCCGGCCGGTGAATTCATCGACGATCTCGATGCGGCCGTTCCGGACGATGTAGTCGATGTCCCGACGGAGAAGAACCTGAGCCTGGAGGCCGCAATAGAGTGACTCCAGGAGCCGTTGGTTGCGCCCTTCAAAAAGACCGCCGCAGCGCAGGGCGGCTTCCAGGCGCTCTATGCCGGCCTCGGTCAGGAACACGCTGCGGTGTTCGGCGTCTGTTTCGTAGTCCCGGCCGGCAGCCAGGTCTTTGACCAGGGCGGCCAGGTGGCCGGCTTCAAAGTCGGAGCGGCCGGAAAGGCCGGCGATGACCAAGGGGATGCGTGCCTCGTCGATGAGTACGGAATCAGCCTCATCGACGAGCGCGGCCTGGAACGGTCTTTGGACATATTCCGTCGGGTCGTAGGCCAACTGGTCGCGCAAAAAGTCAAAGCCCGCCTCCTTGGCCGTGACATAAGTCACCTCGCAGACGTAGGCCGCCCGTTTTTCGGCCGGCGTCTGTCCCTCCTGGATGCAGCCGACGCTGAGGCCAAGCAGGCGGTAGATGGGCCCCATCCAGGAAGCGTCGCGCCGGGCCAGATAGTCATTGAAGGTCAGGACATGAACGCCGCGGCCGGAAATAGCCCATTGGCAAACCGGGAACACGGCGGCCAGGGTTTTGCCCTCGCCGGTGGGGAGCTCGGCGATCCGGCCGCGGGCCATGGCCAGGCCGGCCAGGATTTGGCAGTCATGGGGGTCCAGGCCGACCGTGCGGCGGCTGGCCTCGGCCACCAGGGCGAAAAGCTCCGCCTGGAGATGGTCAAGGGCTGTTCCTCGGCGGGCTTCCTCCGCCAGGCTTTCCATCCGCCGCCGCAAATCGCCGGGGGATGCTGAGCGGAAATCGTTGGATCGTATCTTTTCCAGGCAGGGCCGGTAGGGCGCCAGGTCTGTTTCGGGAAGGGAAGCGCCTGCCGGATGCAGCTTTCTTCGAATATTCAGCCACAGGGTCCTGAAACGCATTGGCTATACCTCCTTTAGGCCTGATGGGTAAGAAGGGGATGGGCTGCCGACGGAGAGCGTCAGCGGCT
>Ga0315293_10000572_pt1 | contig 34542 bp, 24 predicted proteins | sample YL17G13_20_MG_FD_203071 | JGI IMG/M metagenome (GOLD analysis project Ga0315293, IMG submission 203071) | Sediment microbial communities from Yellowstone Lake, YNP, Wyoming, USA - YL17G13_20 | ecosystem: Environmental > Aquatic > Freshwater > Lake > Sediment | place: USA: Wyoming | collected... | reverse complement strand
GGCGATAAGGGAATAGCCAGTAGCAAGCATGGAATGGATAAGAAGTCGGGTCACAGGCGAACTAAACTACTGGCTGGATAATCGATTTTGCTCTCGCGAGTCAGAGCTTGCTCTGACCGCGACAAGATTTAAGAGTAAGTGCGGAATGGAAAATTGTGTCAGGTCTCAAAACCCGACACCACCCGGAATCTAAGGCATCAGAAAAAAGTATGATATCAGATTGTAGTACTTGGGGGCATATCTTTAAATGACATTCCTGAACAGCGCCTTCTTATTCCTCCTCTCGGCGGTATCGATTCCGCTCATTATCCATTTTCTCTCCAAGCGGCGCATCAAGACCATAGAGTTTTCCTCTCTGAGATTCTTGGAGCAGATGCAGAACAGCCGCATGCGATGGCTTCGCATAAAAGAGTTGATACTCCTGGCATTGCGGATGCTTGTCATAGCTCTAATCGTGCTGGCGTTTGCGCGCCCGACGCTGCGCGGATTCGTGGGTTCGTCCAGGGCCGCGACCTCGGTGGCCATCGTGCTCGACCGCTCGGTATCGATGGATGCCGAAGGGCAGACCGGCACCCTCTTCGAGGAAGCCAAGCGCATCGCAGCGCGGCTCATGGAGTCGTTTGATCCCGGTGACCGAATCACGGTTATTCCATTCCCCGGGCAGGGGGAGCTGGAAATAATCGGGCCGACCAACACCGGCGACAAGCTCAAGGAGCGCCTTGGAGCAATCGAATTGAGTTACCAGAAAGGCAATATCGGCGAAGCCTTGAACGGAGCGCGTAAAATACTTCGGCAGAGCGGCGATATAAACCAGGAGGTATACATCATCTCCGACTTGCAAGCGGTGGGATTCGAAAACCTGCCGCCGGAGCTTCTCGGTGGCGCATCCTGGGGAAATATCCACATCTTCTGTATTTCCCCCGAACCAACAGGCGAGGACAATGTCTCTGTCACAGATGTTTTGATGCCCACCCAACTCATGGTACCGGGTGAGAATTTCGAAGTTGAGAGCGAATTGGTTAATTTTGGGCGCGGCCGCCTGGAAAATGTCCTGGTGGGGGTCGTGGTCGATGGCGAGCGCAGGGCACAGGCTGCGGTTTCTCTTCCGCCCGGCCAGCCCACACGCTCGCGGTTCGCGATTAAGGTTGATACTCCCGGGTATCACGGCGGCTACGTTGAAATAGACCACGATAATTTTGAGCCCGACAACAAGCGTTATTTCAGTTTTCTGGTCCCCGATAAGATCGACCTGTTGGTGATATCGCAGTCGGCCGTTCAGGCCAGCCCGATCAAGCTGGCGCTCGATAGGGCTGAGGCCGGCCAGATCACCTTCGCCGGTATCCCCGCCGCTGATATTCTGCGCGAGAATCTGGCAAGTTACGACGTTATCATACTGAACGATTTGACCTCGCTCGACGCCTCCCGCGAGGGAGCTGTCAGGCGCTTTGTGGAGAGCGGCAAGGGGCTTTTCGTTATCCTGGGTAAGAGCGCTGACTCGGGCTATTGGTCGAAGTTTCTGCCGGCCATCTCTGGAATAGAGGTTGGCCCCCTTGCCGGCCGCGATGGCGAATACCTGAACTGGGATAATTTCAACTACGAGCATCCCATCTTCGCTATCTACGGTCAGGGTCGCGATAATCGTTCCACGCCGAAAATTCCGGACTTGAAAATATTCTATTATCGGAGCCTGAACGGCGGCAGAGTATTGGGGTCTTCATCCACCGGCATAAACCTCATGGTGGAGTCATCAGGGAAAGCAGTCCTGATTTTTGCGAGCGGTTTCGACCTCGCCTCAGGTGACCTGCCGGCGCATTCGTTTTTCATACCGCTTCTGGTCCGAAGCGTGGAGTATCTCGGCTCGCGTATTATCGGGGAAGGCTCGAGCGGTATAATAGGCGAGCAGATGCGCTGGAGGCTTCCCGAAAATACGGCAATCGGCCTGACACTCCAGTCGCCCCAGAATGCGGTTGAAAACCTGCAGCCCAACCCGGAGGGCTCCGGCTCCTCGGTAAGGATTACGGAATACGGCCCGCCGGCCATTTATATCCTGAAAGCCGCGGGAACGGCCGGGCAACCCGACAGGCAGGTCGGCCTGTTGTCGTTCAACATCAATAATGCCGAGTCGAATAGCGAGACTGTGACACTCTCCGAGCTGAGCGAAAGACTGGGGGTCGATGTCATTTCGGTATCGCCAAAGTCGGACGTCAAGGCGACAGTGCTGCAGGCGCGTTTCGGCCGCGAGCTCTGGAAGGAATCTTTGCTTCTGGCGCTGGTGCTTCTCATCATCGAATCGATCCTGGGGCGCACATCGCCACCGAGAGTGGAGGAAAAGTAATATGAGAAAAATGGTCGCATTGATGTCATCCATCTTGATTGTTTTGGCTTGCGCCAATCGGGCATTCCTGAAAAACCAGACCCGGCCCGGCGGCTATGCCATGGGGGAGAAGGTGGAGCTGCGGTTTCTGACGAACAGTGTTGGCCATGCGCCCGATTCGATCGCCGTTTTTGTTCTGGAGAATAACACGAAATATCAATATTCTATCTGGGCGGCGCGCCAGGAATGCGATTCCGTCTGCCGCTACGGCATAATATGGGATGGCAGAAAACCCGACGGCAGTTGGCCGGCCGGCGGTCGTTACCTGGTCTACGCGAAGTTAAGTGAGCGAATATTTTCAGATACCGTGCAAATAGGCCTTGCCGATTAGAGACATGAACGGAGCTGCTGATGAGTGATGGGAAAAAGAGATTGGCCGAGCTGCTTCTCGAAAAGGCCGTAAAATTTGGCGATTTCACGCTGGCCTCGGGCCAGAAATCGCGCTATTATATCAACTGCAAAATGGCGACTCTCGACTCCGAGGGGCTTTACCTGGTCTCGGAGCTGATGCTGGACAAGCTCGATGGGGTTGATTGCGATGCGGTCGGCGGACTGACTCTGGGGGCCGACCCGATCGTGGGAGCCATGACCGCCCTGGCCCACAAGCGCGGCCGGAAACTTGCCGGTTTCATTGTCCGCAAGGAGACCAAGGACCACGGCACCCGCGGTCAGGTGGAGGGCCCACTCGAGCCGGGCATGAAAGTCGCAATCATAGAAGATGTCGCCACCACCGGCGGCTCGGCCGGAAAAGCAATCGAGGCCGCCTTGGCGTTGGGGTGTGAGATAGTCAAGGTGCTCGTGATAGTCGACCGTCGCCAGGGCGCCGAGGAGAAATTCGCTCAGATGGGTATCGAATTCGACCCGATTTTCCGAAAAGAGGAATTAGGGCTGTAGAGCAGCAGCGAGGGAGCCCGGGGATGAGGTCCAAATGGACTTCCATCCCAATGCGCATAAAATATTATGTCCAAAATAACACCGGAAAACATACGAGAGAAAGCCGAGAAATATCGCGATTACGCGACGCGGGCGCTTTCCGAGCTTATCAAGATTCGCTCCTTCTCCGGCCAGGAGGAGGAGATCGTCAATTTCCTGCAGCGCGAGTTCGCCGCCTGTGGCGCCAGTGAGGTCACGGTCGATAATTTCGGCAACGTACTTGCCAGGCTCGGTAATCGCGGCCCGGTCATCGCCTTCGACGCCCATATCGACACCGTCGATATCGGCCAGCCCGAGCGCTGGAGCTTTGACCCCTTCTGCGGCGATATCCGCGACGGGCGCGTGTTGGGACGCGGGGCGGCCGATCAGAAGGCCGGCATGGCCTCGATGCTGGCGGCGCTGAGGATACTCAGCGAATCATCCACCGATCTGCCGTTCACTCTTTTCTTCGTTGGTTCCGTTTTGGAGGAGGATTGCGACGGCCTCTGCTGGCAGTATATCATCAACGAGGACAAGATCGTACCCGACATCGTCATCCTTACCGAGCCGACCGACGGCAAGATAAATCGCGGTCATCGCGGCCGCATGGAAATCGAAATCATGGTCAGCGGCGTGGCCTGTCACGGCTCGGCGCCCGAGCGCGGCCAGAACGCCATCTACAGGCTGGCCCCGATAATCCAGGCGATTGAGAAGCTCAATGATAATCTTGTCAACGACCCTTTCCTCGGCAAAGGGACAGTGGCGGCGACACGGATCCGCTCAAATGCGCCCTCGCTGAACGCCGTAGCCGACCTGGCCTGCCTCTATCTCGACCGTCGTCTGACCCGCGGCGAGACCCCCGAGAGCGCTCGCGCCGAGTTAGAAGCGTTGATGGAGATACAGCTCGCGGGCGCCAGGATCGAAATCCCAGCGTTCGAAAACCCCAGCTGGCGAGGCACGACATATCCAACCAGCAAGAGCTACCCTACTTGGCTTTTGCCCGAGAACCATCACCTCATTGACTACGCCGGCCGATGCCACCAGCGCCTGTTCGGCTCGATGCCGCTTGTCGACAAGTGGACATTCTCCACCAATGGTGTCGCAACTATGGGCCTTGCGAATATCCCGACATTCGGGTTTGGACCGGGGAACGAGGAGATGGCGCACGCCGCCGATGAGTCGGTGGCGATTGACGACCTGGTGCGCTGCGCCGCCTTCTACGCCTACTTTCCCTGGATTGTGGTAGGACAGTAGACTCTCATTCAAAAAAAACGGGAGGCGGTCAAACCCATCTCCCGTTTCATTTTGCTCGTGTGTTGTGACCTATCCCTCCACATGCCTTCAGTTTTACTTAGATGGCACCCGGCAAGCAATTGCCCCCGAGGGCCCGGTTGACAGCGTTGGGCACAAGTGTAAAGTGGTTCTTACGGCGATGTTATAATGTAAAATATTTTTAAATAATACTTGACAATCGTTACCCCTTACCATATTATCCGATTCGGATGGGATATCCTTGGCTAAGACACCACAAACAAAACTCTATATAGGCGCGCGATGAAAAAGCTATGCTTAATTGCCTGGGTTATTTTAATCGCCGACGCTGATGCGCAATATTGGCCGCCACCGGCCAATAGCGGACCATGGATTACCATTAGAGTAACAGCGCGTACACCCTATGATGATGCCCATTGGGAGGTATACGGGGGCACGAGAGTTAGCGAACTCGACAGCCTTGGCCTGGCCAGTATCGGGAGCGGCCGGGAAGATTACGGCTATTTCGAGTTCAGCGACAACATCTTCAACAGAAACGGTTGGTTTTACATGATCACCGCCTGGGGGCCCAGCCTGATCACCGAGGATATGGTCTGGCGGCAACGCCAGATATTCCATACTTCGTATTCGTGGCATCATGGCTATTGCAGTTGCGATTGCCCGGGCGGCATCTTGGATACTATATACCCTGCCGATGCATTTGGCTTTTGGTGGGATAACCCAATTTATCCCGATTGTGAATGGTGCGCATTGCCAATAAATGAGGGGTATATGGTATCTGTCTATACTATCGAGCCCTAGAAGAAGCTCTCCTGCACGCCGGCGGACAATTGGTATGGCAAGCCAGGCGAGGACCCGCTTTATTTCACCGACTCCACCTGGGTGCCGCTAGCCGACGGCGCGGTCCTCTCGGGAGACTCTAAACTCTATGTAAAGGCGGAGTTAAACTACGATGTGGACTCCTTGCCGTTGACATTTTACCTGAGTAATTCACCAAACCATGATACGACATTTAACATGACATACATTGGCGGCAAAATATGGCATGCCACATTGAAGAACAGTAAAACTCTGGGGCTCAAATCTTACGACACTGCCAACGCCAAGACCTTATTTCCGGGCACGGATACCACCTCTTGGGGATTTGTGAGCCTTGAAGTTGCCTTACCCAGCATCCTCTTTGAAGTGGACGGCGAATTTACCGATACCGTCTTCATTCGCTCCGATTCCATGAAGGTGGCCGGCGACCCTGGCGCCTGCCTGCGATTCTACTCTGACGGCGAAAAGCAGGGTGTCGCCACCGATGGCCTGGTCGATAGCGCCGGATACAAATACAAGAGCCGGTGGACGGCGAATTCAAACCTGCCCTTAAGCCAACAAATGAAATATTATCGGCAATTCCCGTCCGGCACGATGTATAGAAGATGGGATAATATTACCGATGATTGCCAGGTCACATTCAATCATGATTCTCTCTATGCAATAGGTGGCCTGTTGACCATGGAAAGCAAAGGCAAGCTCAAACCCGTATACACTATTAATGATTCCCTGGCTAAAATTGATAATTCATTCAAGGTGGTGACTGATAGCATTACTTCAAGCGGAGATTCGATTAAGACAAAAAGAATACTCATAGACGAGGACCCGACTAACGCTATGTTTAGCGCAGGCTTGGAGACGGACCAATCCCGTGCGATTGCCTGGCAAGAATATGCGGGTTGGGGAGACCCCATACATTGCCATAATCCTTATAACCCTCGATGGAACCATTATTGGGATGATAGAATAAATGGGGCGGATACATGTCGTGATTCGAAGACCCCTTGCGAGAATGCGAGCGATACGCTCGCGAAAGATACGGGTATTATGCAGATCTTTAGAACCACCTGGGAAAACACCTTTCTGGGAATAAGCGGGGTTAACCATTATCCCGCCGTCCGCATCTATGCAAAATGGGACAGCGTTGCCTGGAACTGGAAGACAAATATCGCGGATGGCAGGTGGATTTTTGAGGAGGCAATGCCGCATGTGATGACGGCCCAACAACAGCAATTTCCGGATTCATGCTCGTTCGCCGATTGCGATTCTGTACCCGATACGGCCAATCAGGAGGATTTGGCAAACTATGGATATCATGCCGGCGAAGGAAACATGCGGAGAATAACTTCGCAGAAACTATGGAATGGCTACATAAATAACCCCCCCGATTCATCCGAAATCGAGAGAGCAAACTACATTAAATGGGTAAGGAGATATAAATATCGTGGGCACTTATGGTAAAATGGCATTCGCGTTGGGATTTGTTATTTCCTTGTCGCCCGCTTCATACTCGCAGCAATATGTGATAAACGCATATGACGGCGACTCCATCCCTAAGCCAGTGAAAACTGTTTTCGTAGACCTTGATACAAAAACGATAGTTAGCGAAATCGTCATTGCAGATGAGGGACAGCTTTTGAATAAGAAAGCGTTGCCGATTTCGTGGAACGACGATACCCTTTTGATCAGCGCGGTCGTCGCGGGTTGCTACTGCGATAATTCCGTCGTGGGGATTCCGCGTACCAAAATTGCGGTGATTAACCCCCTTTCCAGAGAGATGGTTTTGAGCCTTTCCGATTCCAATCTGTTTCTGGATAATCTTGAAAGACTCCCGAATCACAGGGTCTTTATTGCTGGTGAAATATTCTCGCATCCCCGACGCTCCGTAAGGGGCGATTATACTCTAGGGCCGGCTTTTAATTTAATGCTCAGAAACCCACGACCGGAGGATTATGCTCATGACCTTTACCCCGGATTGGGATCATTTCCCCAACTGAGGGGGCTCGCAATTCATAGGAATTTCTACAGGGGTAACCACGGAACGGCCTGGTTCGTTGTCAAGACAAATGATAATAGAGATACAATCGTCGATAGCCTTGTGTTAAACAACACCCCGTATAGAAGCCATATAATGGCTGTTATTGATAGCCTCCTTTACGATTTCAACCTTAATTGGGAGATGCATACCGAATATACGCAAAAAGACTATGGGCAAGATTGGATTGATAGCCATGTCAGGACGTATCGTCTCTCCGGATTTGCCCCCTTGGACTCCATCTCGGTGGCCGACTACCCGCCCGGCGATTATCCTGATGGAACTTTCGACGTAGCCGATGTGGTGGGGCCTTACATTGTATATTACTTTTTCGGGCGCGAAGGATTGAACCGCTATGCCCCCGCCATGCTGTTCATCTTCGACACCCGCACCAACGAGGCCACCTGGCTGCGCGTAGGGTGGAGGTAAATTAGCGAATGTGGGATAACATTACCGATGATTGCCAGGTGACATTCAATCACGATTCGCTGTATGCGATTGGCGGTTTGCTTACGATGGAGTCCAAAGGTAAGCTCAAGCCTGTATATGATATTTTCGATTCTCTGGCAAAGATTGATAATTCTTTCAAGGTGGTTACGGATAGCATCACCGCTGGCGGAGATTCTGTAAGAACAAAGCGAATTTTAATAGATGCGGATCCGCCCAATTCGGCCTTTTTAGAAGAGCTGATTCGGGATAGAATTCGTGCTATAGCGTGGCAGGAATATGCAGGAAGCGCAGATATATCGCATTGTCATTATCATATTCCGAATGATGGGGATATATACAATCCCCAATTGAATCATTATTGGGATATCTTTATCTCCCATGGCGATACCTGTGTAGATTCATTAACACCTTGTGAGAATGCATGGGGAGTTGATACCGGAATTATGCAGATATTTAGGATATTTGATACTTCAGGGACCAGAGGTTGGGAGAACTGGTTTGCTCCCGGGGCAATTCATTCTCCAGTCGGATATATCGTTACCCCTTGGGATAGCATGACATGGGACTGGACAATAAATATTTATAATGGGAAGTATATTCATGACATATACATGCCTGCGAAATTTACCGCGGAGCAAAGGGCGTTTCCGGAGTCGTGTTCATTCACCGATTGCGATACATTCCCCGCAAGAAAAAACAAAGAGGATCTCAAATCGTATGGCTATCATAGAGGTGAAAATGAAATGAAAAAAGTGAAGACCGATGCAGATTGGGAGACGTACATAGCCGATACGCTTCATCAGCAAGAATATTCAATTTACGTTCAGAACGTAAGAAAATATGCTTACAGGAGACCCTGGCAATGAAATATTATTCAATTAGAATCGTTGGAGCTCTGTGCTTTCTCCTAATCTGCCCATTCAGTCAATCTTTGGCCACAGATTATTATCTCGCCACATATGATGAAATTGCTGAGGGACTTCCCCATGATGTTAATGTGAAGAAGATAGACCTCGAAAGCGCTTTCGTCGTCGGAAACGTGACATTACGTCATGGCGGTTCCTTATGGAATGAAAAGCCGTTAATAATAGACGTTCAAAGTCATAAGTATTTTCTTTTTGCCATAGAAACGGGAGTTTACGCAAAGAACAGCGGGCCGGGCGCAGAAACCACGTTCGTTTTTATAATCAATGATTCTCTCGATATAACAAGAGGCCAGCACTTTTCCAATGCATCGATTGATCATTTCGAGCAATTTGCGGATGACGGGGGATTTCGATTTGAATTGCGGGCGGCTAATGACACGGCTACAATATTTAGACGCGGGATTTATAATTTGGATGTCAATTTTCAGCCGCGGAGAATAAGGGATTTTATTACTGGTTTGGGTACCGGCGATATCAGAGAATTGGATCAATTTGAATACTTGCACAGGCTCAATAATAATCCGGATAATATTTTCTATAGCGTCATGTCGGGGGGCGTATTCTATTTGCTAAAATTAAACTCCGATAACACGATAATTGTTTCTTCTATAACAGCTTCCAGACGATTTGCGTCCGATATATTCGCCTTTCATCAGGACACCCAACTGCTATATTTATTTCATCTTAATTATGAACAGCATGGCAAATTTCCGGAATATGAGAAGAATTATGGCGAAGATTGGATAGAACCCCATGTCTTAATATACAATCCCGCCAATTTTGAACTCGTTGATAGCTTGCCGATAGCAGATTTTTCGCCCGGAAACTATCCATTATCGGAAAGTGGCCAGGGGGATGTCGTGGGCGACTTCATCGTCTATTATTTCTTTGAAGATGAATGGATTGGCCGATTCAATCCCGCCATGCTCTTCATCTTCGATACCCGCACCAACGAGGCCACTTGGCTGCGCGTGGGGTGGAGGTAGGTATTATGAAGGTTCTTAAAATAATGCCGGCAATCCTGGCACTCTCAGCCGCGGCTTGGGCGCAGCCAATAATTATGCCCACCAACTTTCTTAACACTAAAGAGCCAACGCGTATGTGCAATAACTATATTCGTGAGCAATACGGCGCCATAACGGCTTTCACCCAGCCCACCGGCGGGGCGCTCATCCGTATAGCCGATGGCGATAACGACCGTTGCGTTTATATCTTCTGCGACGAACCAACCCACCGCCTTCTGCTCTACGCCCTCACCGACATCGAAGGAGACCGTGTGCCATTATCAGTCAAGGCCTATGGCCTGCAAATCGATGAACCGACCTGGGTATTCGAGGGATACGAGCAAACCGACAGTATCATTATTCCTTTTACGCCTCGGGATGGCGTCGGCTGCTTCGACCGTCCAGTCGATATTGCCGTTTCCTCATGCGGCCGCTACTATGTAAAAGGCGATGACTATATTTACGTGCTGGATAGAGCCAACCACCGCGTCGTCAAGCTGTAATATGATATAGATCAGGATACTCTTGAATGGTTGGGAACATTCGGCACCGATATCCTAAAGATGCCCACCGCGATTGACTACGCCGATTATCGCGACAGCGATCCCAATAATAATGATATTTATGTCACCGACGCCGGATTATCAAAAGTATTGCGGTTTTCAGCGAGCGGAGTCTATGAAACTTCATACGGCGGGTGGGGCCGAGGTCTTGCGTCAATAAGCTATCCCACCGGGGTGGCCATAGCCACCGCTGAGGATCTACCCAACCGCATCTATGTGGCCGACTCGCACAATCACCGTGTGGTGCGCTACATTTCAGGTACCGATGGGGCAATCATAGCCGAGCGCCAATATATCTTCCCGCTTATACCCTGGCCCCTGATCTCCAGTGTCGATACAGATGCCGAGGGGAACGTTTATGTGGTAAATAGCTTCACCAATAATATCACCGTGCTTAATTCCGCTTTGAATCAAATCCTGGTAGTATTCGGCCAACAAGGATATGAGCCCGGCCAATTCGATTACCCTACAGATATTTATATTGACGGCAATGAGATGCAGGTCTGCGAGCTATTTGCCGATTCGTCGGGAATCCTGTCCTTTGTTATTCAAACTGGCTTGCCCAAGCGCTCCGAAGAGACGCTACCCGGCAGCTTCCAGCTCTTTCCCAACTACCCCAACCCATTCAATCCCAATACGACTTTGAAATTCGATATCCCCGAATACGGTGCAGTCCGCCTTGTTATCTACAACATTATGGGCCAGAGGGTACGCACCTTGGTGAACCAGCCTTTGCCAGCGGGCCACCACGGCATCATCTGGGATGGCAGGAACCAGGCGGGTGCTGCTGTCGCAAGCGGTGTTTATTTCTCGGTGCTCACTCATGGTGACGAGATCAAAGCTAGAAAAATGCTGTTGCTGAAATAACTATCCCGCGAAAATTCCATCGATAACAAACGGGAGATGGCCATCCATCTCCCGTTTTGTCTTTCAGATTCGGGCTGGTCTAACCCTCCACGTGCCACTTCTCACGCTGATGGAAAAACTCGGCAGGATTCTCGAAATAGGCCATGCACGACTCGACGATTTTGAAATGCTTCTGCTCCTCACCTACCAGGAAGCCATACAGCTTCTTGGCGCGGGGATCGGTCGCCTCGGCCTCGGCTTTTTTATAGAAAGCCTCGCCCTTCAATTCGAAATCCATGGCGAACTCGTAGACATCGAGGTCCCGCCCGGCCGTGGGGGTCTTATCTTTAAGCTGATCGAATATTTTCACTATCGATGTTTTTGGCTTGCCGGCCTTGAGCTCGGCGATTATGCGATCGGCGTCACCAAGCCCGCCCTTGATATACTCCTCGTTGAATTTCTTTATGGCCTTGATATGATTGAGTTCCTCGTCGGCCAGGAAACTGAAAACCTCTTTGGCAAAGGTGTCATTCGCTTTTCCAGCGGAATCTTTGAAGAAATTGTAGCCCCGCTCTTCCATTTCGATGGCAGCCAGTAGCGCGTCCTTATCGGGTAGATGTTTATGTTCCATGATTTCTCCTTTCGGGCCATAAAATAGGCGATTGCCTCCCAAAGGTCAATATCGAACGACAGGCGGTGGGCCGTTATGCGGCATTGCCTTACAGGGTTGCCCGCGCTAAATTCGAGGAACCGATGTTATCATGCATTTTGTTAATTGTCCGGACATAGAGAAGAACACCACGAGATGCGGGAATAATCTCGTTGAATTTCAGCTAAGATACGATTTTGGCCTGCGGGATTTATTGGGCTTCCCCAGGTCGGTAAGATTGCTTTGACTTCACAATCGGAATTTAATAATATCACGAACTTTTCTTAAATAACAATCTCAAGGAGACCTTGATGAAAAAATGTGTCCTCTTTTTTCTGGCCTTTATTCTGGTAGGAATGCAGGGGCTTTGGGCGGCGGAAATCGACCAGTCGTTGCAGGCAATCCTGAATGAGACACCGCATAGCGAGTATATCCAGGTGCTGGTGTATCTGACCGAACAGGCGGATATCGGGACACTCGATAGTCAATTAAAGCAGGAAAAGGCTACTCTCGGGGAAAGAAATCAGCGGGTTATCCTGGCATTGCAGGAGGTGGCAACCCGCACCCAGCCGGAAATCGTGGCCTTTCTGGACAATTTGAAATCGAGCGGCCTTGTGGAGGAATACCGCACCTATTGGATATCGAACATGTTCTGGGCCAGAATCAAGAAGGCTGCTCTGGATCAACTGGCTTCAAGAGATGACTTGAGCATCATCTATTTCGACTATGAGATTGAAGGTATCGAGCCGACAGGCCAGGCGCCCAGCGACGGGCTCCTGTTGGGGCACGAGATCGGATTAACCAAGATCAACGCGACAGCCGCCTGGGCTCAGGGTTGGACCGGCCTTGGCAGGGTCGTCATGAACATAGATACCGGCGTGTTAGGCAGTCACCCGGCGCTTCAAGCCAGGTTCCGTGGCGATGTAGATGGAGACGGAGATGTTAGCGAAAGTTGGCTCGATCCCTACACTACGCACTGGCCGAATCCCAATGACGTCGGAGGCCATGGTACCCACACCATGGGAACCATCTGCGGCCGCACAGCCTCGGGCGATACGATCGGCGTAGCCATCGATGCCCAGTGGATAGCCGCGGCTGCCATTGATAGAGGCGGTGGAATTCCCCGTACGGTCGCCGATGCGATCACTTCATTCCAATGGGCGGTCGACCCGGATGGTAACCCAAACACTCAAGATAATCCCGATGCCATTGGGAATTCATGGGGTGTGACCACAAGTCACGGCTACCCGCCATGCGACCCGACATTCTGGTCCGTCATCGATAACTGCGAGCTGGCTGGTTCAGTTGTCATTTTCTCTGCCGGCAACGAAGGTGATTCACCCAATACGCTCAGGCGCCCGGCCGACCGAGGTACCACCCCCACCAACTGCTTTTCGGTCGGTGCCATCGACGGCAGGCTTGCCAATATGCCAATCGCCGGTTTTTCCTCCCGGGGACCGTCAAACTGCGGCCCGAACGGCGAACAGGTAACAAAACCGGAGGTAGTGGCCCCCGGCGTGGGAGTGCGATCATCATGGTTGAGCAATGGCTACACTAACCTTGACGGCACGTCGATGGCCTCCCCTCATATTACTGGCGCAGTGGCTGTCATGAGGCAGGTTAATCCAGACCTCGACGCCGACGCCATTAAAACCATCCTCATGCAGACCGCGGTGCAAACACCCAGCGATAACATTCCCGGCGAGGACAACACTTTCGGCTGGGGGATAATTGACTTGTACGCCGCTTGCATAGCGGCCCAGAATGGGTATGGCCGTGTTTCCGGCCTGGTGACAGATGTTGACAGCATTCCTATTCCCCTGGTTCAAGTGACAGTTGTTGGGCGAACCAATCATGACGAGACCGACACGAGTGGCGTTTTCTCAATCGGCCTGCCTGCCGATACAAGTTATACCTTTAATTTCAACCGGTTTGGGTACGTTCCTGTGGAGACCACCATCGCCCTGATTCCAAACGATACGGTTGACGTCCATATCATCATGCCTCTGGCGCCCGGGGGAGTGATCTACGGTAATGTCATCGATGAATTGACATCGGCTCCAATTGCCGATGCCACCGTCGAGATCGCCGATACGCCACTTTCGCCTGTGAGTACCGACCAGAATGGCCGTTACCGATTCCCATCGATCCCGGGCGGATCGACCTATATTGTACAAGTGAGAGCTATCGGCCACGGGATGGGACGGGATTCGGTTTTCGTGGTCACCGGCGATTCAGTTGAATTGAATTTTTCTCTGACCGGATTTGAGTCGTTCGAGCAGACCGACGCCGGCTGGTATGGCACAGGCACCTGGGAGTGGGGACAGCCAACCTCGGGCCCCGGCTCCGCCTTCAATGGCACAAACGTTTGGGCTACAAACCTGAATGGCAATTACAACAGCAACTCCGATGACATGCTCTACTCTTATTTCTATTCCATAAATCAGCAATTAGATACCTTAACCTTTTACCACTGGTATGAATTCGAGAACAGCTATGACGGCGGCAACGTCAGCATTTCCACCAACGACGGCGCCAACTGGGCTCTTCTAACTCCGGTTGGGGATTACCCGGATAACCAGGTAACAGGCCTTGACAACCTGCCCGGGTATACCGGCTCGTCCGGCGGATGGCAGCAGGCGGTTTTCCCTCTCATCGGCTATCAGGGGCAGATAGTAAGGCTCAGATTCTGGGTCGGGACCAACAGCGCTATCGTGCGGGCTGGATGGTATCTCGATGGCATTATGCTCAAAAGGGGTATCGCATGGATCGATGGCGATCCCGATATCGGGGTCAGCCAAAATTCTCTCGGAATCGGGCTGGAACCAGATGACTCAACTATAATGCTTTTGACTATATCCAATACCGGGCCAGGGATCTTGAGTTTCGAAGTCAGGGACATTGCCAGCCTGGTTGCGTCGGGCGGCAGGCCAGGGGAATTAACGCCCCACTTTGCCGCCACATCCCAAACTGGCAAGGGATCCGAAATCTCCCTGCCATCCCATTCCGAGGGGCTAATGAGTAATGACGATTACGGCGACCCAAATCCGCCTATAACCCTCGATCACGGTGGTCCGGATAACTTCGGATACACATGGCTCGACTCCGACGAGCCAAATGGGCCCGATTTCTCGTGGGTGGACATATCGACCGTTGGGCAGCCGCTATATTTCTCCAACAATGATAATGATGGGCCCTATAGCCTCGGCTTCAGCATGCCGTTCTATGGTTCTACCTTTGGCTCGATATGGATATGCTCCAACGGCTGGTTGTCTTTTTCAAGCCTCTCCACTTCCTACTACAATCTGCCGATTCCGACACCGCAAGCGCCCAACGATCTGGTAGCGGCATTCTGGGATGATCTTAATCCGGAATTGGGCGGGTCGGCCTACTTCTATACGAATAATAGCGACACAGCCATAGTCTCATGGCTTGGTGTGCCCCACAGCGCGGGAGCTGACTCGTTCACGTTCCAGACAATTTTGACCGGGGACGGGAATATCACTCTTCAATACCAAACCATGATCGGGGATTTGACCAGCAGCAGCGTGGGTATCGAGAATTCCACGGGCACGATCGGCCTGCAGGTGACATATAACCATGCTTACGTTAACGACAGCCTGGCGGTGTTATTCAGGGCGCCACAAGACTGGATGGATGTAATCCCCAATGCGGGCCTTGTGACACCCGGCGGAGACACTGAGGTCAGTGTGTTAATAAATGCCACCGGTTTATATCCTGGCGAGTACTTTGGATTTCTAAATGTACTCTCGAACGATCCCGACGAGCCAACGATCGCTATTCCCTGTACTCTCGTCGTCGGACCGGTCGGCGTCGATGATTCGCGCAGTGGCCTTCCGAAATCTTTTGAATTGCGACAAAATTACCCCAATCCCTTCAATCCATCCACGCAGATTTCATTCACCCTGCCGTCGAAAGCCAATGTCGAACTCACCATCTACGACTTGCTCGGACGCAAAGTCAGGATGCTTCTGGACAGCAGGCTCGATGCTGGATATCACAGCGTTACATGGGATGGCCGGCATGAGAATGGGGGCCAGGTGACATCAGGCGTATACTTCTACGCTCTTAAGGCCGATGATTATTTCGCAAGCCAGAAGATGATCTTGATGAAGTAATTTTCGGGCGGACAAGATGAACATTCGAAGGGCCCGGTTTTCGGGCCCTTTTCTTGAAAATGAAAAAGCGCCGCCGATATTATCGGCGACGCTCATCCCCCTCAGGTTGCACTGCTATTCTAATTTGAAATTAAACCACTCGGTCGCGTATTTACGGCCCTTGGTATCCTCGGCAGTAAGGATATAGTAGTATTTGCCGGCAGCCGCGAATTCGCCGCTGGCATCAGTCCCGTTCCAGATCACATTTATGGGTGGCACACCCTTGCCCTCGACTGTGGCCACCGCCCAGCGACCAGCCTCGGCCTCGCTCCAGGCTTTGATCTTGGCCTTGAATATGTAGAGCTTCCAACTGATAGTCTTTACCACCTGCTGAGGCCTGACATAAAACACTACCCGCCTGAAATCCATCGAGGCGACGGTATTGACCTCCATGGACACGTTGAATTGCTTAAATTCGGCCTCCTTGAAATCGGTATCGCTGTCCTTGAGCGGCGCCTCTTCCTCGGTTTTCTCCGGCTTCATAAATAATGCGGCCGGCTTGGGCTCCTTCGGGGGCGCGAAGGCTATTGGAGTCTCTGCCTTTGGAGCCTTTATCTTTGGAGTCTCTATTTTGGGAGTTTCTACCTTTGCGGTCTCTACCTTTGAAGTCTCAACCTTTGGGGTTTCGGCCTTTGGTGTCTCTGCTTTTGGAGTTTCCACCATTGCGGCCTCCACCTTCGGAGCCTCTGCTTTTGGAGTCTCTAAATTCGCGGTCTCTACCTTTGGAGTCTCTATCGCTGGAGTCTCTGCTTTGGGAATCTCTGCTCTTGGAGTCTCTATCGCTGGAGTCTCTGCTTTGGGAATCTCTGCTCTTGGAGTCTCTATCCTTGGAGTTCCTGCCTCCGTATTCCGCTGACCGAAGGAAGGCACACCTCCCCAGCCGAAGGTCAGCGCCACATAATGGCTTGCCGGCGCTGAATCGCCATTCGTCTCAAGCGGGTAGGCTTGCCAGGCATAATCCAGTCTAAGGTCGTTGAACCCAATCCTGTAATTTAGAGAAATGCCGGCGGTAGGGCCGGAATAATCCAATTTTTCGTCAGACATGATCGCGGTACCGAATGTGTAGCCGGTTCTGGCCGCGAATGACAGCTTATTGTTCTGCAGAAACCACCACTCGGTGCCAGCATTGGTGAGCGACGCCGTCTGCTTTTCATTTATGCCCCATTCCTCCATCTGCTCGGAAACCAGCATCGCGGCCTGAAATTTTTCAGCGGCCACCAGGTATCCCGCGCCTGCCCTGTATCGCCTGGGGAGAGACTCGTTCAAGCCCCTGTATTCGGGCGAGAGTTTCGAGCCTGCCAGGTTCTCCGCAGCCACGGCCGCAACTACCCCGACAGGGGCCCTGAACGAAAGACCAAGATCGGCGTCAAAGGCGGTTCGCTCACCGAATCCGTGCTCAGCGAGATATTTCACTGTGCCGCCGACTGCCCACTTTCCCGATATCTGACGCCCATATGAGATCGCCAAATGGTTGAACGTGGAAATATTGGTCAACTTTGATAATGAACCGCTCTGGATACTGTTCAAGGCAAAGGTACCCGTGTTGGGCAGGTAATATGCGAATCCGAGCTGGCCATAATATGGCTTTTCTTCCACCACTTTGTAATCGTAGTCTGTCATTTTCTCGTACATCAACTGCGTCTGCCAGCCCCTTACAAAGCCCAGCGCGGAGGGATTATAAAGGGCGCCCGACGGATCGTCTGAAAGAATAAAATAAGAGAACCCCATGCCCCCGCCCCTGGCTCCGGTCAAAAAGTCGGCCGCGGTGGCTGGCGCCACGGCCAACAAGAGCGTTAAGATTACTCCCAAAGACTTTTTCATGATCATAACTCCCGGCTGAAGGGTGGTAATTTTAGCCCAATATTTACGCGAATTTCCCAGATTTTCTCGCTTGATCCGGGAATATTCTCGACATTATCTATATCGGTAAAATCGAATCGCAAATTACCCCAATATCCATTCTTCAATAATACCGTTGCCTCGATGGAACTTGCGACTCGATACTCAACCGTTCCAGTTGGAAACGACTCCGAATAATGGTCAGTATCCAGCCATGGCCTCGACCATGGGGTATCGATATTTCCCTCGCCGCGCCGCCTGTATGAGCCAAGGTAAGAAACCCTCAGAAAGTCGACCGGCCAATGCCAGAAACGCCAACTGATTATATCGACATCCGGACCATCAGGAAAACCTATTGCGAAATTCGAATTTATGTAACGGTTGTGGGCCCTGGCTTGATTATAAGTCCAATTATTTACCCTGGCATATTCGGCCGCTACACCGGAGCGTTCAATCGGCAGGTCGTACAGCTCAAAGCCGCCAAGGTAGCCGAGCTGGTCTGGTTCATAGTCGCCCCTTGTTTTCTGATCGATCTGGTAATCATCGACCAGGATCTCACTGTACGCCCATACCCTGCCGTTAAATCTGTAATCGGCCGCCATGCCTATCATGGTGTTATCGTCCAGGCGCGAGTTAAGCTGCTCGCCATGATACCAGATTAACGGAAAGGCATATGCCGGTTCGAGGCGCCGGCCGGGACCGCCATAGAGAACCACCTCCCGAAAAGAGACCGACAGGCCACCGAAAGGCCTGATGGTAAGGGAGTGGGCCGAGAGGTATCTCTGCTGGCTGGTGAAAAACGAGGTGTCATTTTTCATCCGATCCAGTTGGTCCGCAAGCGGATAGAGGAAGCCGATGATCGAATGGAATTCCAGGATCCACTTTCGATAGGTGATTCCCAAAACCGTCAGAGGCGTTGCCTGACGAGAAAACATGAGATTGCCGTAAGCGCCGTGCCCCCAGGAGAGCCTTTCGATCCCGAATCGGGCGGCAAAAGGTCCGTCCTCGAAATTGATGGTGGCGTTTTCAGCCAGGCCCGCTACCCCTTTCCAGGATTTGCCTTCATAGCGGGGATCATCGGCCAACTCACCATCGATCCTGTAAAGCACGTTGGCGGCAAACCTTCGCCCGAAAGCAACCTTGAGAAATGGGAAAGCCTTGGGATAGCTTTTATTCTCATCGCCAAGCCTTGCATTTTCCACCAGCCAGAGCCCGGTGGTAAGGCGCGGAGTAGTGCCCCAACTGCCGAGGTCGCCTGTCATCAAATTGAATTTTTCGATTAGCGCATTTTCGAATGAACCGTCGCTTGCCTCTGTCATTTCAGGCGCCGAATACTCAATCCCTTTTAAGAGGCCGCGGCCGTAGAGCTCACGTGATAGCTCAAAGAACTGCTCGCTTATGGGGCTCCCGACAGGGATATCGGCTCCCTGGGTTATCCCGGCCAGGATCAAGATCAATACCGACGGGAATGTTGAAAATCTCATGAATTCTTGTGGGCAACGGCGCCGGCACCAGGTCGCTTCGGTGCTTGGGGCTCGCCTTTGGTTTCGATTTTAATACTGCGCTCTTTTTCAACTTTTTTCCGTGGCCCGTGAGAATTGGCCGACTCGTTCCTGTCCCTGTCAGGCCTTATCATATTAATCGCCTGGCCCTTGATGATGAGTCTTTTCTTCCCCTCGCGCATCTTCTTCGCGGTCAATGCGGGAATTAAGACCATCCCATTTGTTACCAGGAGAGCGATACCAATGAGATAGCCAAACAGGATGGCAGTCTTATCAAGTGCGAAGTTTGAATCTTTTATCAGGAAAAGAAGCCCCAGCTCCATCAGATAGGCATACGAAATATTCACGAAAAGACGACTTATCAATTCCCGGTGGCCGCGCCTCGTGCTGGCCATATGGCATCGGCGGAGGACAAAGACGAAAGCGTAGCTGAACGCCATGCCCACACTTATCAATAGAACTTCGGAGTCGCTTACATACGAGGGAGGTTCGACGTGAATATTCAGCCGCTGCTGCAATAGGAAACCGATAAGGAACGAAAGCCCCACTGTCATAGATTCGGATATACCAATAACCAGGCCTTGCCTGAAATGACCGCGCGTCGAGCTGCCTTTTATACTTTGGGGGGCGCCGGAGCTGTCATGCTTTGCCGGTCTGCTTTTCTGAAGAGATTTTTCTGCCATATGCTGTCTTCTCTTACCTGGCGCCGGTCCCCTTCAGAACGGCCGGGACGGTTCTGACCAGGATCTCGGCGTCTTTCTTGAGCGACCAGTTATCGATATATTCCAAGTCGAGTCTCATCCATTCCTTAAATGAGATATCCGATCGGCCGCTTATCTGCCAGAGACAGGTGAGACCCGGTTTCATTGAGAGCTTGCGTCGCTGCCAGAGATCGTACTGGGCAACCTCCTCGGCCAGAGGCGGGCGCGGCCCGACAAATGACATATCGCCCCTGAGAACGTTGAACAGTTGTGGTAGCTCGTCTATCGAGCTTTTTCTCAAGAGCCGCCCCATGTGAGTGATTCGCGGGTCGCTCTTCATCTTGAAGGCGGCGCCGTCGATCTCATTGAAGCGCATAAGGCTCTTCTTCAGCTCCTCGGCATTTCGGACCATGGTTCTGAATTTATAGAGGGTGAATTTGCGCCCGTTGAGGCCGCAACGGGGCTGCTTGAATATCGCCGGGCCGGGCGAGGAGAATTTAACCGCAATCGCCGCCACAATCATTATCGGTGATAATACAAGAATGCCGATGGCCGCCAGGGTTCTGTCGAGCACCGCCTTGACCACCATGGGAAGGCTCAACGTCGGGGCCGGATCATAACATATCATCGGGGCGCCGAAGAAGGAATCAACCTGGCGCTTGGCCAGCTTCAGGTGGAAGAAATCGGCCAGGACCGATACCCGCACCCCCATCTCCTCGCAGGTTCTTACGCTGTCCTCGATCAGGTCAAGGTGATTCCTCTCGACCGCGAAGACAACATAATCGACCTGTTTTCTTTTCAGGATATCAGGCAGATTGCTCAAGTATCCGATGCTTGGGATATCGCGATAACGCCAGAGATCGGGCCGCTTCTCGATATCGAGAAAGCCGAGTATCTTAAGGCCGAAATGCAGGTTGTTAAGAATCTTATCGGCAAAATCGCGAGCCATGTCTCCAGTCCCGATTATGAGCACTGTCTGGTAATTAAATCCCTTCCTGCGGTAGTACTGCAGTAGGCCGGTTATGAGCAGCCGAGACGATACGAGAAGCGCCAGGGTCAGGCCGGTGAACAGGATGACCTGGGTCCGGTTCCACTCGAAATAACCAGTGACAAAAATGAAAGCCAAATAAATTCCAGAGGCGACCAGCGAGGCCTTGACGCAATTGCGGATTATTTCGCTGACTCTTTTGAGCCTGAAGACATAGCAATCGGGATGATACCAGAGAACCAGACCCCAGATAATCAGGGCAGGCAGGAAGAGTTCGTCGGATTTGAAAAAACCCGCGAAAATCCCATAGCGGGCGTTATCGATCATAATGACAAGCTGAAAACCGAGGCCAACCAGGCACAGGTCGGCCGCGAATACCAGCCTTTTTAGAATGCGCAGGTTTTCCCGCAACACCGTTTTCCCCTCCCTTAACGCCTAATTTATTCGGGTTGTTAAGCCCTCACCCTTACACCTTTTGCAGCACCATATTTATTTTCGGCTTTTATCTCTATTTTATTAGTGGCCGGCGGCGAAAATGAGCCGTCGACAACATCTTTCAAAATCGTCAAGTAATCGTCCGCCAGCCTCTCCCGCGAGGAATTGGCGACCACGAATGAATAGCCACTATGGCCCATTGCTCGACGAGCTTCCTTATCACGCCAGAGGCGGACTATTTTATGCGCCAGGTCATCAGCGTCCTCAGGGCGGGCGCCTATGCCGGCCCCCGAGCTCTCCACCAGGCGCCGCGATTCCCCCTCGGTCGAGATGATGATCGGCCTGCCGCAGGCCATTATCTCATAAATCTTGCTGGGGATATTCCTGGTGAATAGCTCCGCCTTGCGCAGCGGCACCAGGCAAATATCGCAGGCCGCGTAATATTCCGGCACCTTTTCGCGAGGGACCTGATCGCGAAATATCACATTGGTTAATTTCAAATCGACGGCCTGCCTGACAAGCCTGGCCTTCTCGGCCCCGTCGCCCACAAACAGGAACCGAATCTCGTCTCGTTGCCGAATCTTGGCGGCGGCCTGCAAAATCATTTCCAGTTTGTGCGCCATGCCGTGCGTTCCGATGTAACCAACTACGAATTTGCCGTCGATACCCAGTTGCTCGCGAACCCGCCTTCCGTCGGCAGCGGCTGCGAAGAAGTCAATATCGACTCCGTTCGGGATAAGGGCCATCTTCCGCTCGGGGATACCGCGCGCCTCGAGCAGATCGATCGTCCCCTGCGCCACCGCCACTATGATGTCGGCTCTTCGGTAGAGAAACATCTCGATCGCCTCCAGCGCCCTAATGACTATCCTGCTTCTTATGGCCCCCACGGCCACTATCTCCTCGGGCCAGAGGTCGCGGACCTCGAATACAAACTTGCAGCGTTTGATTCTGCTGATGATATACCCGGCTACCGCCACGAAAAACTGCGGTGAGGTTGCTATTAAGATATCGGGCCTCTTTGACATCCCGGTCCCAACGAAGATGGAGGAGAACATGAAGGAGAGATAGTTGATTATCCGCCGGAACAGCCCCTTATTGACCGCGGCATAAACATAGGTTCGAACCACATTAACATCGCCGCGCCTTTCCCGGCAATGCCACATTCCTCTGTATTCTTCCGGGATGATGCCGTTAGGATGGTTCGGGAAACAGGTCAGGACCGTAACGTCAGCGCCGTTCTCGGCCCACCTCTGCGCCATCTCCGAGACTCGGGCCGCAGGGGCGTTGACCTCTGGCGGGAAGTAATGCGACATGTAGAGGATCTTCAGCCTCTCATCCATACCGCCTCCCCGCTGGCAAGCGAATTCAATATCTCAAATGTCGCTTCAGTTGAATGGACAATCTCTTCAAACGGGATCGGCGAGCCCAGTCCTGTCCCGAGGTAGTATGCCCATAGTTCCAGCGTCTTGCGATGTCCCTTATCCTGGGAGCCCCTGGACTCAAGTCGTTTCCCTTTTTCATCGACGATGGTGAGGTTTTTGAAATCGTCTATTGTAATCGCCATCCCGCCGCCAAAGATCTCGAGATATTCCTTGGACGCCGCCTCGTTGCCGGAGGAAATGTAATTTATCGAACCGACGGAGCCGTCGGCAAACCTGATCATCACCTGCAGATTGTCGTCCGACCTGAAGCGCTCATCGGGCATGGCCAGGCTCTCGGCAGAGATTTTTATCGGCCTTGACGACGCCAGAAATGAGAGCAGATCGACAAAGTGACAGACCTCGCCGATTATCCGGCCGCCACCGCTTTCCTGATCCTGAATCCAGGTGCCCGAGGGAATGAAACCGGCGTTGATACGGTAGTGCATGGAAAGCGGGTAGTTCGAACCCTTGAGCGCCTCCTTAATCCTTTCCACGAAAGGAGCAAACCGACGGTTAAAGCCCACCATGAGAGGAACGCCGGATCCGTGATATGCCAGCCTGATATTTTCAAGCTGATCGGAATTCAGGCACAGGGGCTTTTCGACAAAGACCGCCTTTTGCCGGTTCAGGGCCTCGACTACATATTTGGCGTGTTGGTCGTGCCGGTTGGCAATGAAGAGACAGGTGATATCAGGATTATCGAGCATTTCGCCGAAATCTGAGGCCGAATTGCCGAAACCGAATCGCGCGGCCGAGGATACGGCCGTGACACCCGACCCCGACATTATCGAAACCGGCTGGTAGCTCTTAATAGAGGCTATATTGGGAAGCAGAACACCGGAGGCGAAATTACCCGACCCCACGAATCCAACGCCGACTTTGCCCGGTTCGCCAGAGAGAAAAATCGGTCCGGGAAGTGAGTCAGATATATCGGGCTTCTCTTCGGCGTTCTCCGGGTAATTTAGCACGATTCCCAGATACTTCTGATCCGTCTTGCCAGATATTAAGTCATAGGCTTTTTCGGCCTCTTTGATATCAAAACGATGCGTAATCAGGTTTCTGACATTCACTCTGCCGGCCGATATCAACTGCAAAAAGGACTGCATATTTCGGTTCTCGGTCCACCTGACATAGCCATATGGGTAATCATTTCCGGCCTCTTCGTAATGGTAATCGTAGCGCCCCGGACCGTATGAGCGCGATAGGCGCAGCTCGAGCTCCTTATCATAAAAAGCCTTCCTGGGTACATCCATTTTGACAGCGCCGACTACGATCACGCGGCCCCGGTCGCGGCAAATCTGTCCGGCTGTCTCAATTGGCCTGGCTGAATCGGAGGCGGCCGTGATAATGACCGCGTCGACGCCATGCCCGGCAGTGAAGTTGGCCACAGGCACCTGCTCGAAACCATCCGCCACGAAGGCAGCCTCCGCCCCCATCCGCACTCCGAGCCTCGTCTTATCGGCATCGATATCTATCCCCAGGACCCGGCACCCGGAGGCCGCCAGGAGCATGCAGGTTATCTGTCCCAAAAGCCCGAGGCCAATAACGGCAACCGTTTCGCCCAGCCGCACGTCGGCGATACGCACCCCCTGCATGGCGATAGCGCCCAACGTTACGAAACTGGCTTCCTCGAATGTCACATTGTCGGGAATCTTGACTGCCAGGTTTGCCGGCACGAACACCTCCTCGGCATGCGAGGCGTACCCAAATCCGGCGCATGCGACCCGGTCGCCGGGAACGTAGTTCTCGATCGCCGAATGCACTCGCTCGACCAGGCCGGCACTGCTGTATCCCAGGGGTGTTGGGGCATTGAGACGCCCCATAACCTTGTTGTATGTGGAGGTGATCCCCTCGGTCTTCATCTTGCCGATCACCTGTTTGACCATGTCGGGCCTCGCTCGGGCTTTGCTCAGAAGCGACATTTGCGAGACCTCGATCATTTGTCGCTCGGTGCCAACCGAGATCAGCGAGCACCGGTTGGCCACGAGCAGGCCCCGGCTCTTCATTTGCGGCGCTGGCACATCGACAATGCGCGGGCCTTTCTGGCGGTTGTATTGCAGAAGCTGTTTCATCAGTACTCCCAATTCAATAGGATGCCTTACCGTGATACATGTTCAGGTTTTCTTGACTTTTCCAATCGGGCTTTCGGCAAGGCGCGGGTGCCCGACGGATTCGATCTCTCGTATGAGTCGATCGTCATTCTCTCGTTGACCTCCAGGGCCTCTTTCGTCTTTAGGAATAACCAGGCGGTGTTGGTGATATATGAAAGTTCGTTTTCCTGGTGATAGGGCAGGTCGTTATGAACGTTTAAATAGGCCGCCGCGATGTTGGCTTTGTGACCGTGGTCGCGATATGCGCTGTCATAGACCCTTTTCCTGGCTATTATTTCTACGGTCAGGCGCTTGAAATCCTCCATCGTCATGAGGACATTCCCCTTTTGCGCCCTGAAACTCTCCCGCACACCTTCAAACGTATGTCCCTTGCTCGAAAAGGTTATTGCCCCGACCGAGCCGTCGGCGAAAACATAGGAGACCGCGATATCGCAATCGCTCTTGATATGCCTGGTCGGTGTGATAATAACCGGAAACACCGATTCCCTCGGTACCAGGCGCATTGTAAAATCTGTCCAATGACAGAGGTTGCCGAGCACTCGGCCTCCTTCGCCCTCGCTGAAATACCAATGGTCCGGGTCGATCGCGTGACCGGCTATGAACCAGTTATACATTCCCGGCCCCTCCTGGCCAGCGCAATACTTCCTGATAAGGCTCCCCAGGCTACTGCCCGGGCGGTTGAACCCCAGGAAGACTTTGCGGTTGTGCCGGCGCATGCATTTGTTGAGCCTATGAAGCTGATCTATGCTGACCACGTGCGGCTTCTCGATATAGACGTCCTTGCCGCTTTCGATTGCCTGTATGGCATATTCGGCATGCGAGGCGTGATTGGAGGCTATGTAGACAAGCCTGATCTTATTGTCATCTATGATATCATTAGCGTTAGTTGTGTATAGCGGTACCCGGTGACGCCTGGAGAAGGACGCCGCCCGATTAATATCGATATCCATACAGGAGGCGATACAATCGCCAAATTCCTTGCGCAGGAAATAGGCGATCGTCGAAAAAGGGTAATTGCCGCACCCTATGATACCGACCGTGTGCGATTTCTGTCTCCTGCCGAGCTGCCGGGGAAGCTGCTCATATTTTTTATGCATGTGCTTCTGGCCGAGGATTTTCATGTAGGTGCGGCTTGGCCCGTACATGCGCAGATATCTGAGGACTTTTCTGACCTTAAAGCCGAATGGTTGCTTGAGGTAGTCCATTATTTCTCCATTGCCATACGTTCTGGCTGTTTTCTATTGGCGCTGGCGGCCTCCAAATACTCCTCAAAGGAGCCAATTGTAAGGCGCTCATTTATCTCCATTGCTTCTTTGGTATTGAGGAATAGCCAGGCGGTATTGAGAATATGCGAAATCTCACTTTGACGATCATACCGGGCACTCTCGTGCGTATTTTTGAAGGAGGAGACTATATTGTTTCGATGACCGGGATCGTGATGATAGTTGATGTATCTCTTTTTTAGGGTCATTATCTCAATTAACAGGTATTTGAAATCGTCCATGGCGACGATGATATCCCCTTTTTGGGCTCGGAAACACTCGCGCACCCCCTCAAAGGTGTACCCCTGGCCGGTAAATGTTATAGTGGCGATAGTGCCATCCCCAAAAACGAGATTAACTGCCATATCCTGGTCGCTTTGATTTTGCCTGACGGGGATGATCGTTATCGGAAATGGATTTCCCCTGATAAGCCTTAAGGTGTAATCTGTCCAGTGGCAGAGATTGCCCAGCACCCGGCCGCCCTCGCCATCTCGAAGATACCAGTGTCCCGGGCTAAGGCAATGGCCGATCACAAACCAGTTAATCACGGCCGGCCCATCTTTCGCAGCTAAGGTATTCTTGATCATCTGTCCGAAGCGGCTTCCGGGCCGGTTAAAGCCCAGGAAGACTTTGCCATTATAATTTTGCATGGCCTGGTTGAGGCGCAGAAGCTGGTCAACCGAGACTACGTGGGGCTTTTCGATATAGACGTCTTTGCCCGCCTCCAGGGCCTTTATGGCATATTCGGCATGGCTGGCATGGTTGGAGGCGATATAGATAAGCCTGATTTGCGGGTTTGAGATTATCTCCTCGGCTTTATCGGTGTAATACGGCACCTTATAGTGAGAGGCATAGGAGGCGGCCCGGTTGATATCCTTATCCATGCAGGAAGCGATGACATCCCCAAATTCCTTGTGCAAAAAATAGGCGATAACCGAAAAACTATAATTGCCGCAGCCGATAATGCCTACCGTCTGGCGATCGTTTTGCCCGCCAATTTGAGGGGGAAGATGCTCGTAGCTGCGCCGCATGTGCCTTTGCCCCATGACATTTATATAGGTGCGGCCCGGGCCGAACATAGCGACGCTTCTGATCGCCTTTCTGATTCTAAAACCCAACGGTTGTTTGACGTAGTCCATTAGTATTCTACTTTCGCAAGTTCTGGCATTTTTGAAGGACCAAATTCGGAAACGCTTGCGACCTCATAAAGAAAGCTCAATGTCTCCCGAGCCGTTTTCTCCCATGAGAAAAACCTGGCACGCTTTGCGGCTTTTTCCCGCATCGCTAAATTGAGCCTTTCATCGGTCGCTATGGTGATAATTTTGGATGCGAAATCCTCTAAATCGTCGGGGTTAAAATATAGGGCCGCCATGCCCGTAACCTCGGCTACGACGCTTCGATTCGAAGCTGCCACCGCGCAGCCCCAGGCCATCGATTCCACCAAAATTATGGAGAAAGTCTCCAGTACCGATGGGAATAAAAAGGCCCTGCAATTAGCGTAGAGGGCCCCCAGTTCGGCCTGTCCCAAAAATCCGGTGAAAATGATATTTCGCTCCGACTTGGCAGTCTCAATTATGTCCATAATTTCGTTCATGTATTCTGCGGTGTGGTTTTTACCGGCGATTATGAGGGGCGGCAGATCCCCCTGGCGTTGCCGGGCCAAGAGGTAACTCTGGATCATCTCCTTGGTCTTCTTATAGCGCCAAATATCTGATACCGAGAGAATATATTGGCCTGCTATTCCTAGCCTTTTGAAAATACTTGTATCAACTGAACTATCCTCCTCGGGCTTTCCGTGGTAGATCACACTCGATTTAATATTCGATAAATCGATATAGCCTGAAAAATATTCGCGGCAAAATTCGGTGAGAAATATGATCCCTTGCGATTTATTCATACTTTGTATTGTGGCCCGTCTCAAGAGGGAATTCCTGAGCTTTTGATAGGGCGTTTCATGGTTTGTGTACTCATTATCAAAGGGGGCGATATTATGAAGCAGGGTTACTTTGGGGCAGGGCGAGTTAAGCGTCCCCCTGTTTCCCGGCTCAAATAGAAGATTGGCTCTAAGATCGCGCAATATTCCGGGAAGGATTTGCCGTTCCCAACCGATTTGGGCGGCCAGATGTAAAGATGGCAATTTGTAGAAACGGTACTCGAAGCTCTGGGGGGCGGGAACAAACAAATCTTCCTGTCCGCGCTGTCCGAGAAGAACAAATTCGATTTCCGGAGCAAGTTTTCCGAACCATTTGATTATCTTGTTAAGATGCGTCAAGCCGCCGCCGGGTGCGATTTGCGTGGCCTTAATTGCGATTCTCATGACAGCGCTCCCTGAGCAATTTTATCTACCTGAACAAACCTGCTCTCCCAGGAATGCCCGGCGGCTGCGCGCCGCGCGCTCTGTCGATGAAGATCCTTTTGTTCCTGGCTCCAATCGAGAATATCATCCAGCTTCTCGAGGTATTGCTCGTATGAGCGGGCTATGGCCACCAGGCCGTCGAATCTTCTGGCCTCAGGCATCTCAGTCGAGACTATCGGCAGGCCCGACGCCAGGTACTCATAAAGCTTGAGTGGCGAGCAGTTCTCGGCCACTGAATCGACCACGTAAGGATTGAGGGCTATATCGCACCAGGCCAGATAATTCGGCAGCTCGTCATAAGGTCTGCGGCCCAGGAGATAGACATTATCAAGGCCTCGAAAGGCCCCGACATCGACCGCGACGGGGCCTATAAAAACTATGTTCCAAGAGGGCCTGTTGAGTGCGACAAATCGCAGAAGCTCGAGGTCGACCCAGTAGGCCACCGCCCCAAGGAATACGAGTCTCGGGCGCGGAATCGGCTTCAGATCTGCCGGCTCCGACAAACCATCAGTTAGGGCCTTTCCGAAATGCGCCACGTTGGCGGCGTTGGGGACAACGAATATATTGCGATTGTAATTTAGTTTCGATGATTTAAGCGACGGCGCCGTCACTATGGCCAGATCGACCGACCGAAGCGTTTCAGCCTCCAGGGCCGCGGCCACCTCGGGCTTGATCAGCCCCCTGGCCCCCGAGAATTCGTCGACACATTCGTAGAGCGCTCTCTTGCATCCGAGTTTCTTGATCAGGGGATGATTGAAATGCGAGTAGAGCCAGAGTATCGGTGATTCGATTCCGACCCTGTTCATGGCCGCACGCAAGAAGAAAGCCAGCGCGAAGTTGTTGATCGCCGCCAGCCAGGGAAATATCTGGAATGCCGGCAAAAGCAGGGGAGGGGTGTAGATATAGAGATTCGGCGCCACCCGGCGGGGCCCAAGCACGAAAAGATATATCCGGCGCCATTGCCGTGAAAACTGCCTGAGGTATGTCACCCAGTGATATTGTGTTTCGACATAGAGAACCCGGTTCCCTTGCCTGGCGAACTGCAGCATAAAACGCTGTTTCCTGGTCCAGAGATCATGCCAGTCCTGGGTCGAGAGCGTGACAATGTCCTCTCCGGTCATGCCGACATGATTTTTCAACACGAGCTGTGCCGCTTTTGAAATAGGGGCGTTGCGCGGCAGGAAGAATCTTTTAATTCTTGTTAGCAATCTCGGTGTCCTATTGTTGACCAACCGCATGATGGTGTCCTGATTTTGTTTCATCTTGAACCGAACACCCGTTGAATGTATCGGCGCCTTCCCATGTTTGTTTAGGCGATGTTTCGGATGGAAACGCGCTTTGCTTCAATCCCAGCAATGCCCCTGCCATGAGCCAGTACAAGAGCCCTGACGATCCGCTGAAGGGTAGATTTACAATTCCGCAAATCCAAAATGCCAGCGTGGCGGAGATCATGCCCGCCCCCAGCATTTCAAGGCCTCTGAATCTGGCCAAAAGCAGGCTGTCTTTGAATACCGCCACCATCAGGAGCAGGTAGATAAGGCCTCCGATTATGCCGGTTTCAAGCGTCTTTTGTATTATTTCGTTGTGGGGCTTAATATAATTATCCGATTCTTCGGCCGAATCGCTGGCCTTGGTCTGGCTTCCGTATCCGATCCCAATACCGATGGGATTGCTCTTAATCGTTTCAAGGGCCGGAAGCCACTTCGTTTCAATACGGTCAAGGATCGAGGTGGCCTGGAAAGGATTGGCCAATTCCGCCAGGCGGACAAGCTTATCGGAGCCGGTCGATTTCAAGACAGGCTCGCCAAGGAGAAGGGCGCCGTAAAGCATGCCAACGATCGCCAGCGAAGCAACGACAATTTTCCGCCGGCTCGTTCTTGAGGATACCATGTACTTTAGAGTCAGAAGCACAATCAGAATCATAATTATCGGCATCCGCTCCAGTGACAGTGCAAGAATGCCAAACAAACAAGCCATATAAGTGTAATAGACCCGTTTCCAGGCGCCGCTCCACAGGTCTTTGCAGGCTGATGCCAGGGCGAATATCAGGATATTTGTGAAGAGGAAATCCATGTAACCGTAGAAGAGCGAAAAGGTCCGAAACTCGATTCCCCGCAAACCAATCGTCAGCCAGCCCGAGAGGCCCTGTTCTATCGCCAGGCTGCGGAACCATGCCATTTCCCAGGGATAAAGTCCGATAAAGAATTGTCCGATGGCGTAAACGGAGGATATCAGTCCAAAGACCATCAGGCCTTTCAGGAGTACGATCGCATCGTCCCGGCAAGTCACCACCGACGCGGCCAGGAATAGTATCAGCATGTTGGGGAGTACATTGCGTTCGAATCCCCCGAGGCCCACAAGCGGCGATCCGCTGTAAAAGATGGTGCCCAAAGATACTGCCGAGAAAGCTATCAGTAGCCTCCTGGTTCGGTCGGGACAGAGCCGCCTGCCCGCGGAGAAATCCGAGAGCATTTGCCAGATGATTAAGCCGGCCAGGAGAAGGGCCGGCGTAACCCCGAGAAGATCGAATCTGTTTCCCCCCGAAGCCCCTTCAATGGCAAATGCCAATCGCACCCAGAACGACTTCGACATGAAGAATATCGTGGCCGATATGAGACCGGCAAGCCTGCCATGCGCCCAGAGGGTGAGCGTTATGGCGGAAAATGTCATGGCTAACGCCTGGTTGAGGGTGATGTCGAATGAGATTAGACAGAATGTCATTAGCCCGACCACCAGTGTCGTCGTTATCCACAACGCCGTTTTCGGCCCTGCCACGCGAATTGAAAGCCGACCGATCATCTACCTTCCCTCATACGGCCGCAGCCTCAATCTTCAAAGGCGCATCGACCCCGGAGAGCGCGCCGAGCTTAATGCCCATCGTGGCGGCGAAAGGCAGCCTTCCGCGGTACCCGAATTCAATTTGGTATCCGCGCTCCCTGACACCATAACGCGGGAAATATTCGATTTGATTGATCGTTGTGCTGAGGAATCCCTGGCCGCTGCTCTTTATGACAAGGCCGCGATGATTATCCCGCTTTGCGGTAACTTCCCTATCCTGGGCCATTTCAATTTTCACATTTGGCATGATAAGCCTGCTGGCGAAATCATGTTCGGACCCGTGCCTGCCGGTGAATTCATCGGTGATTACTACTGATAGTTCACTCAGAAAAATTGTAATCGTCCTTCTGTGGACAATACCGTTCCCGAGCCTGCCGTAGCCCGTATGAAAGCCCGAGACAACGACCAGATCGCCTGATTCCTCCCAGAGGTCGATTTTCGCCTCAGCGTCGCGTCTGAGGAAAAATAACCGGCGGGCCAGGAAACGATTTTGCTGGCACGAATCCAGCTCGACCGTGTTGTGATAATTGGTTGAGCGAGACAGATTGCGCATGGCAAAATCTGACGAGTAACAAAACGTTCCCGGATCGATCAGATAGGGAAAGCCGTCGATCTCCAGCGTGAAAGCCAGCAAATCGTTGTGCTTGTGGCCGCCGAAATTTCCTTCGGGCACGGCGAATGCGTTAAATACCAGGTGAAGCTTCTCGCACCGAATTACGGCGTAGTTGCTCTCGGCGAATAATTTCGGTCCGGATTTTGTGTCAGCGGCTGTCTGCGAGAATGAGCCCGGTCCCAGGTACCAAAGCCTTTCTTCCGTGGGGGCAAGCGCACCCGGGACGGCTTCACCCAGAAGCGAAAGGCCGACATCGATCAGGGGCCGGTGGTCGGCTGGATTGTCGCTGGCAAGTTTGACTATATACCCATCATCGTTGTCACCGATCAGCGGGGCCAGTCCGGAATTGCCTGTGACCGACTCCGAGAACCGGATCATATTATAGAGCCGGTCACGATAATTTTGCGAAAATGTTACATTGTTGCGCGCTCCCAGGGCATAAGCGGAAAGAAACATCTCGAGCACGAGTCGATGGTACGACGTCGAGCCCTCGTAGTCGGGGCCATCGGGCATGACCTGGCAGAGAATTTCGGTTTCCAGGCCGGATAATCCGATCCCAAGCCACTCTTGCGAGCGGTCAAATTCAGGAAACATCAGGCCGATAAAATATAATCCCAGGTAGTCGCTGATCAGGTGATTGGTGTTTGCGTCATCAGATATTAACTCGAGATTCTGTTCGATATGATTGGCATGATTATATAAAAGCCTTATTATGCTTTGAACGAATTCCCGCTGGTCGTCATCAAACCGGAAAAAGTGCATGCCCCAGATAATATTGATTGCCCGTATGGCCATTTCCATGCTGCATGCCCAGTTGACACCGATATCTACCGGGTTGGCCTCCTCCCAGTCGCGCAGGATGGCTATGAATTCATCCTTGAAGGCATTATTTTCGGTGAGGAAATAAGCTCGCCCCAAATCGGTCAGAAACTGCAGGCGCGAGAGCTCCCATGGGACCTTGACATCGGATTTATCATCCGGGTAAACAATCCTGATTCTGCCGTACGCCTTGCGGGGCCAGACTCTGCCCGATTTAAAGTCGGCGTGCCAGTTGATTGTCTTGCCCAGGCAGGTCTCGCCTGATCCAAGCAAATCGAATGTATGCCTCAGCGCCCGCTCGGCACGGCGTATCGCCTCCCGACCGGAATCTGAAAATCGAGCTTCAATAACTTCCCGGTATTCGTCGGCATGGTCAGGGCCAAAGAAGAAACGAGCCTGGCCGCTAAAGTAAGAGCTGTCGGGTGCGGGGCCCCTCCAATGATGTGAATAAAAAGCGTCGAGCGGCTTTACCTTTGACGGTGGCCGGAACCGTTTCGCTATTTCCTTGCATTTCAGCCTGGCTTTTAGGCAGTATGGACCGATATTCATCGATTCACCTCAAGACCGTTGCGTCTTCCGGCGCGCTCGTCGAAACTACCGGTTCAGGCCGCGTCCTATCGGATAAGTCACCGTCGTCCGGCAGGAATTCCGATCGCTTCAACAGTTCCCTGCCCCTGAGAAAAGTCAAGCCATTCACAAAAGCGAACGATACCAGGGTGGCGATTGCAGTGCCAACCGGCCCCATGGCCGGTACCAGTATCAAATTGCCTGTTATGCTGATGCCGATCCCGGAGCAGACCAGAATCAACATATACTTGAATTGGCCGAATCTCATGACCGTATTGATATAGGGGCTGAACGCCAGCGAAATTATCGCTGAAACCGCCAGTATCCTGAAAACGGGTATCGCCTCCGGGTATTTGCCGCCGTCGATTAACGGGATAATCCATCTCGATAGCCACGCGCCGACAAAGATTAGTGGGACCGTAAGTATTACCAATCTGGAGTATTTCCTGAACGTAGCCCTGACCTGTTCGATGTTCGATGACTTCTGTGTAAACGGAAGCAGGACCACGTGGACCGATGACAGTCCCATTATCACGATAGCGTAATAGCGGAATGCCGAGCCGTAAGTCGCGACAGCCTGGTGATCGGCCAGAATTCTGAGCATGCAAATGTCGAGTTGGCCGAATAACGAGAATAGAATGAAATAACCGAAAAGGTAGGAGAAATCATTCCTGGCCACATTCCGGGCAAAACGCCATGCCTGGCCCAGAAGAAAAACGCGGTTCGGTTCAATCCTTCGTGCGAACACCGCGGTGAAAACGATTAGCATGGACAACGACTGAATGGCCAGTACCTGCCAGGCGGCGAGGTTTTTGCCAAAAATGAAAATACCCGTTGCCACGCCGGCCAGAATCATCATGGTCCTGGCCAGTTCAATCAAGGAAAAGCGCAGGAATTTCAGCTGTTCCTGAAAGAACGCCTTGGAGAACTCGATTAGCATCGACGAGGCCGCGGCAAGAACGATGAGCCAGTATATTGAACCGATCTTCCCGTAAAAGGGGATGGCCAATATTGCAAGACATGCCAGTGCCGTGAGCTGCAACCCCAGAAAGCCCGATGGGC
>Ga0315293_10000571_pt1 | contig 34550 bp, 26 predicted proteins | sample YL17G13_20_MG_FD_203071 | JGI IMG/M metagenome (GOLD analysis project Ga0315293, IMG submission 203071) | Sediment microbial communities from Yellowstone Lake, YNP, Wyoming, USA - YL17G13_20 | ecosystem: Environmental > Aquatic > Freshwater > Lake > Sediment | place: USA: Wyoming | collected... | reverse complement strand
ATACGGGCCCGAACTTCATCCGCTTCTTTCCTTGAAGAGCCCGTTTTGGGTTTAGGCGTGCCGAATCTTGACGTAGATATAACAACCGATGCCGATCAGGATTCTGGATATATAACAGATAAGGCCGATCGTTGAGGTTGAAAATAATTCCGGTATGATAAAAGTCGCTGAGGCGAGAACGAGGATGACCAGACGGCCTCTGTTCTCGGCTTCGTAAAACGCGTAGGCCATCATCCCCAGGGCGATGATCGTGCCTATGGCCGCGTAGGGCATTGTCCGATACGATTATTTTTTCAGGATACCATTGGCCTGATAGTCCTTGAAAAGCCGGCCCCACTCGGATTCCACCAGCCATTTCTTGGTGAGCTTGCTTTCCTTGAGCGGCCAGTGGATGACGTCGTGGTAGAGGAAGGAATAGAAGTTCCCCAGGTAGAGGATCGGAGGGCGGGTGAGGAGCTTCTGCAGGATACGGGTCGGACCGAACCAGGTGACCCAGCCGGCGAACTTGTGAAAAGATACGCCGACCTCGAAGCCCCAATTTTCTGCGGCGGCGTCAAGGTCGCCGACGATCTCGATCTCCTCAGGGCGGCCGATGCCCAGCCCCGCCTCGTGAGCCAAGCGGATGTACTTGATCGACATGGGATCGAAACCCATCATCTTCGAGGCGACGGCGTCGATGGCCACCTGGTCGGCCCCCGCCAGCAGGACGTCTTTCTTCACGGGCACCATGATGCGCGGCCCGGGGCCATTTCCGGCGGTCGTTCCGTCCATGATGCAGAACAGGCCGGGATGGATCTCCTTCTGGATGGCCAGCAGATCGACCAGCGTTTCATGGATGTAGGTGTGAGTCTGGTGGCGCTTGTGGCTCAGCAGGCCGCCGAAGGCGTTCTTCATGGCTCCCGTCGTGGTCGTGTAAATATGGCACTTGGTCGTCGGCAGGTGGAGGATGTTCTTGCCCGCGAAGTAGTCGGGGATGGGCACGCACTCGCCGTAGATCTTGTCGAGAACAAGCATCTTGGCCTTCGGCTTGTAATCGATCCATTTCATGTCCTCGTCGCGGAAATTAAAGAGGACCTCGAGGTCATAGGCCTTAAAGATGGGCCGGTACAGGTTCAGGTCCTCGCCTTTCAAGGCGTTCGTGACCTCGGTCTTGTTCTGGACGCAGGAGATCTTGTCATACCCGAATTTCTTCAGGGCCAGGATCGTCCCTTCCAGCTGCCAAGGGGTCGTGTTGGCGGAAGGGAACGGATAATGCCAGCTGATGTTGTCCTTGATGATGGTGGTCAGTTTTTTGTCCAGGGCAGCCGGTCCGCCGGCCAACTCGAAGAGCCGGACGACGTCGTCGAGAACCGTGGAGGGTTTCGTTCGGATGACCGCGACCTTGGCTTTGCTCATTGCCTTGTTCCTCCCTCGAGAACGGCCGTCGCTACTTCGCGCTCGTCTCCGCCTTTTCGCCCAACAGCGTCTTTTGCGAGACCGGCCGCTTGCTCTTCCGGATGGCCCAACCCACGCAGACGAGGAGGGCCACGACCAGGATGACGATGCCGATGCTCATCTTGCTGTATTTGACGAGGATCGGCGCGCCGATCAGGCTGACCAGATTGGCCACCTTGATCATCGGATTGAGGGCCGGCCCGGCCGTGTCCTTGAGCGGATCGCCGACGGTGTCGCCGACGACGCTGGCCTTGTGGCGCTCCGAGCCCTTGCCCGTGTTGGCGGCGACGTCGCGGGGCTCGTCCTCGATGGATTTCTTGGCGTTGTCCCAGGCCCCGCCGGCGTTGGCCATGTAAACGGCCAGGAGCTGGCCGCTGAGGATGATTCCGGCCAGGAAGCCGCCCAGGGCTTCGACCTGCAGGATCAGGCCGACGGCGATCGGCATCAGGACGCAGATGACGGCCAGGGGGATGAGCTCCTTTTGGGCGGCCGCGGTCGAGATCCCGACGGCGCGGGCGTAGTCGGGCTTGACCGTCCCCTCCATCATCCCGGGGATGCGGAACTGGCGGCGGACCTCCTCGACGATGAGGCCGGCCGCGCGGCTGACGGCCTTGATCGAGAGGGAGCTGAACAGCCAAGGCAGAGCCCCGCCCAGCAGAAAGCCGATGAAGACCTTCGTATCGGAGATGCGGATCGCCCCGAGCTTGGCCATGCCCAGCTGTTCCTGGACGCGGCCGACGTCGGTGATGAACGTGGCGAACAGGCTGACGGCGGCGATGACCGCCGAGGCGATGGCCACCCCCTTGGTGATCGCCTTGGTCGTGTTCCCGACGGCGTCCAGGTCGGCCATGATCTGGCGGGCCTTTTTGGTCTCCTCGTCGTGGAGATCATGCCAGGCCATCTCCCCGATCCCGTTGGCGTTGTCCGAGATGGGGCCGTAAGAATCCATGGCCACATTATTGCCGGTGTGGCTGAGCATGCCGATGCCGATCATGGCCACGGCGTACAGGACATATGTGGCGTTGGCCTCTCCGCCGTAGAGGGCGAGGGCGCCGATGAAGCTGATGACGACGGCCACCAGGGCCCAGACGCTCGATTCCATCCCGACCGACATACCGGAGAGGATGGTCGTCGCCGGTCCGGTCCGGGTCGAATCGACGATCTCTTTGACCGGCGTTTTTTTGGTCGAGGTGAAATACGAGGTCAGCGGGTTGAAAGCGACCGCCAGGCCCACGCCGATGGAGGTCAGCATGGCCATGCGCCAGTCGTGGGCGTAGAGGATGGCCACTAAGAACGAGAACGCGATCGTGTTGACGCTGGAAACTTCGTACGACCGGAACATGGCCTCCTCGGCGTCGTGGGCCCGGAGGAACTTGATCGGGAACTTCACCCAGATGGGGACGGTGAACGTCCCCAGGATCGAGCTGATGACGCCGATAGCCCGGATGATCAAGGGGTAGACGATCCATTTGAGGCTGTGCGACGGGTCAATGGCCATGAGGGCCAACCCCAGCATCAGCCCCGAGACGATGGTCACTTCGTAGCTCTCGAAGATGTCGGCGGCCATGCCGGCGCAATCGCCGACGTTGTCCCCGACGAGGTCGGCGATGACGGCCGCGTTCCGCGGATCGTCCTCGGGAATGTCCTTCTCGACCTTCCCGACCAGGTCCGCCCCGACGTCGGCCGCTTTGGTGTAAATGCCGCCGCCGACCCGCATGAAGAGGGCCAGGAGCGTGCCGCCGAAGCCGAAGCCGAGCAGGGCGTCGGGGGCGGCCTTGCCGAAGATGATGAAGATGATGGTGCCGCCGAAGAGACCCAATCCGTCCGTCAGCATGCCGGTGACCGTGCCGGCGTAGTAGGCGATGGACAGGGCCTCGTTGAAGCTCCGGCGGGCCGCGGACGCCGAGCGGACGTTGGCCTGGATGGCCATGCGCATCCCGAGCTGGCCGACGAGGAGGGAGAAGGAGGCGCCCATGATGAAGGCGATGGTCCGGCCGATGGCGATGACGATCGGAGCGTTGGCCCCGAACTCGTTGACGGCCTCCCGGCTGGCGGGGACGATGTAAACACTCAGGAAGAGCACGACGGTCAGAGCGCCGATCACGGGGAGAATGGTCTTGAGCTGGCGGTTCAGGTAGCTGTCGGCGCCGATGCGGATGGCGTTCCAGACCTCCTGCATTTTGGCCGTGCCCTTGTCTTTTTTGAGGACGGTCTTGCGCAACAGCCAGGCGTACAAAAGGCTGATGAAGGCGGTCAGAAGGACGCCGAGGATGGCGACCTGCTCGAAACCGCTGAGGCCGTGACGGCTGGCGAGTCCGAAGATGTTCATGGGACCTCCGTGAAGAGTTGGTGGGGATGGTATAAAGACGTCTGCCTCATGGGGCCGATTCGCCGACAACTCGCACTATCATTGAAATCAATCTTTTATATAGAAAATTCCGCGGACAGTCAAGAAAAATGATGGATTCGAAATCGCCGATAGAGCCTGTCATCGCGAGGAGCGAAGCGACGTGGCGATCTCCAAAAATGTCATCCTGAGCGAAGCGAAGGATCTCCTCCGACCGCGCTATGTCTTCTTCACGAATCGGGTTCGAATATACTCTCGGGCGCTTTCAGCGGATAGCCGAATGCTTCCCGGGCCGCTTCGAACATAGAAATCGCCGTCCGGGCTCTCCTCGGTTTCTTTCCATTTTAGGAATACGGGTTCGGGGCTGCGCTGGCAACTCACCAGGCAGACGGTTTTTCCCTGGACGATCTGAGTTTTCGGATCGACGCAGGTGCTCGCCCGATCTCCCAAGCTGTTCCGGACGACTTGCGCTAGGTGCCGCATGAACTCGTCGTCATTCTCGAATTGATCGCGCTCGATTCCCGTCACCGCGCCGTCGTCGGCAACGCCGATCAGGAGATCCCCGCCGGCCGTATTGAGGAACGCGGCGATGGTCTTGAGCGCGGCCAGCGTGATCGCCTTGTCGTCTTTCCGATTCTCCCGGAGATTCCAGCGTAAGGTCGCTTTGAACTCCAAAGTCTTCGATTCGCCGCGTTTGATCAATTCTTCGGCCTGGCGGTGAGCCCGCAAGTAATGGTCGAATAGAAAGTCCCTGAGCGCGTCGCCGAACGTCCGGTCGTCAGTGATCCGTTTGTAGAGCTCGAAATTCGAATCCACGATCTCCTGGATGACGTCCTCGACCTTATGATCGAACGTCAAGCGGACATTCTCGCGCGTATTGACCCGGGCGCTGGCGTCGAGGGCTGCGTCGTCGTTCAGTTTTTCCAGGATCTGGCCGAGCGTCACCCGGTGCTCCGGCCCGAGATTCAGCCCAAAGCGCTCGTTCAGTTCGGCGATGATCCAGGAGAGCGGCTCGAGCTGCTCCGGATCCTCTCCATAATGGTCCTTCGTCGTGATCGGCTCGAGCTGTCCGCCCTTTCTCACAAGCGGGATCCTGCCGCTTCCGGTCTGCTGGATGCGGTAAGACTCCATGTCGATATTCTGTTGAACTTCTCGGGGCAGTTCGTCCGGGTCGGCGGGAATCAACCGCTTCAAGTGGCGGGCGAAGACATACAGTTTTTCCAGGTCCGCATCGGTAAAAGTCAGCACCTGGGCGAGAAAGGCATAGAGTCGAACATAATCGGTGATCTGGCCGCGAAAATCGTGCTGTTCGTCGGCCGAGATCTCGGCGAATCTTGTCTTGACCGGATCGAGAACCGCGTAAAGTTGGTCCTGCGTGGCCCTTTTGTCGAAATAGACTTTGGCGAATCGCTCAACGTCCGCCGCCGTGAAGACCGGGAAATCGAAGAGCCTGCCTTGAATCTCATAAAGCAAGTTCGGATCAGTCGCTTCCGAGAGGAGGGTAGTCTCGTAATAGGGCTCGAAAGCCGCCTGGATTTCGTCAGCTTCGTTGGCGAAATCGAGGACCAAAGTCCCGTTCTTCTCCGGATGAATGCGGTTCAGCCGGGATAGAGTCTGAACGGCATTCACTCCGCCGAGTTTCTTGTCCACGTACATGGTATGTAGAAGAGGCTGGTCGAATCCGGTCTGGAATTTGTTGGCGCAGATGAGAAAACGATACTCCGGCCGATCGAAGACCTTGGCCGTCTGTTTCTCCGAGAAACTGTTCATGCCGGCTTCGGTGCAGGACCGGCCGCCATCCGGCACCGTCCCCGAGAAAGCGACCAGAGCCTTGAACGGCCACTTCTTTTCTTCGAGATAACGGTCCAGGGCCAGCTTATAGCGCACGGCATGCAGCCGCGACCGGGTCACGATCATCGCCTTGGCCTTTCCGCCGATCTCGTTCTTGACCTGGACGGCGAAGTGCTCAGCTATGATCCGCACCTTCTCGCCGATGGCGTGAGGATGAAGCTCCACGAACGACTTGAGGAGGTATTCCGCCTTGGCCTTGTCGTAGCGGGGATCGTTCTCGATCTTCTTGAGGAGCCGCCAATAGGCTTTATAGGTCGTGTAGTTTCTGAGGACGTCGAGGATGAATCCCTCCTCGATCGCCTGGCGCATGGTGTAAAGATGGAACGGCTCGAACTTCCCATCCGCGCGCTTCGTTCCGAAAAGCTCCAATGTCTTGGCCTTGGGCGTCGCCGTGAAGGCGAACATCGAAAGGTTCGGGAGCCGGCCGCGCTTTTCCATTTCGGCCAGGATCGTGTTTTCGAGCTCCTCCTCCGGTGTCGCCGCCTCTGCCTCTTCCCGCTCCGCCTCTTCGAGGCTTCCGGCGGACAGAGCCGATTTGAGGCTCTTCGAGCTCTCGCCCGACTGCGATGAATGCGCTTCGTCCACGATGACGGCGAAGCGATGCCCGGGCAGCTCGCCGATGTCCTTCACGATCACGGGGAATTTCTGCAGGGTGGTGACGATGATCGTCTTTCCCGACTCGAGCGCCGTTTTGAGCTGGCGGGAGGTCGTGTCGATATTCTCGACGACGCCCAGCGTCTGCTCGAACTGGCGCATAGTCGTCTGGAGCTGGCGGTCGAGGATGCGCCGATCGGTGACGACGACGATCGAGTCGAAGACCTTTTTATCGACGTCGTCGTGAAGCGTCGCCAGCCGGTGGGCGAGCCAGGCGATGGTAAAGCTCTTGCCGCTGCCCGCCGAATGCTGGATGAGATAGCGCTGCCCCGCGCCGTGCTGCCGGGCGTGGGCGACGAGGCGCCGGACGGCGTCGAGCTGCTGATAGCGCGGGAAAACGAGGGTCCGCTTTCCGGTCTTCCGACCTTTCTCATCCTCTTCCTCGACCTCATGGATGAACCGGCGGATGAGGTCGAGGACGCTGTCGCGGACCCAGATCTTCTCCCAGAGGTAGGCCGTGGCGTAGCCTTTTTGAGTCGGAGGGACAGGCGGATTTCCGGCACCGCCGAACTTTCCCTGGTTGAAGGGCAGAAATCGGGTCTTCGGCCCGGCGAGTTGCGTTGTCACATAGACGAGATCCGGGTCCACGGCGAAATGGGCGAGACAACGGCCATGAACGAAGAGCGGCTCGCGCGGATCGCGGGCCGTCTTGTATTGCCGGATGGCATCCTCGACCGTCTGCGCCGTGAGCGGGTTCTTGAGCTCGGCGGTGAAAATCGGAATGCCGTTCAGGAAGAGAACCAAGTCGAGACTTTGAGCGCTTTTCTCGCTGTAACGAAGCTGGCGGACGACAGAAAAGAGATTCGCCGCGTGCAACCGCCGGAGCCCTTCGTTAAGCCCGCTCGATGGCCGAAAGTAAGCCAAATGGAATTTGCATCCCGAGTCTTTGAGGCCGTTGCGAAGGACGTCGAGCGTCCCGCGCCGCTCGATCTCCCGGGGAAGGCGCTTGAGGAATTGCTCCTTCACGGCGGCGCCGTAGTGCTGCTTGAGCCTTTCCCATTCCTTGGGCTGTGTCGCGAGAATGAAGTCGATGACGTCGCGCGGAAGGAGGCAGAGCGCCGCGTCAAATTCTTCGGGTGGCCGCTTGCGGTAGCCTCCCGGCGCGGACTCGCCGTAAGACGCCGCCTCTTCGCGGATGCGGCTCATCTCCCCGGCGCAGGCGTCCGGACCATACCTGAGCAGCCCGCACTCGATCGTCTTTTCGAAACTACGCTCGGATACTTCCATCGATTTGCCCCTTTTTACATCATCCGATTTCTCGGAATGACAGAGCTTCTAAATAGGGTAGCATGATCTTCTGAACCCGGCAGATTTGTGCGTAATGCCACAGCTCGTCGCGGGCCGCTTTTCCCGACCGGAGGCAATCTTTGAGCGCTTCTATGGCGACGTCGAGCCCGATTTTATTGCGGAATTTGAACGAATCGGCAACCGTTTTGGCCGGGCTGTAAATACGAATGCAGCCGCCCGGCAGATCGCGAGTTTCAATTCCTTCGCTGAACGCTTTCCCTGACAGATAAACGAATTGCATGCTTATCGTCTTGATTCTCGGCCGCCAGGCGCTATTGGGGAGGGCCAGCCAGACATCGAAGGGCTCTTGCGTGCCGATCTCATGAAAACGGAGAGCAGAGAGGAGGCAGATCACCCCCTTGGGCGCGAGCTTTGAGGCTTCAATAATGGTCCGATGCTCCTCCATTTGGCCGCTAATTCTATAAAGCCCCCGGCCCGCCTTTTCGGCAACCCCTTTTTTATGAAGATAGTTCAGCATTTCTCGGGAAATTCCCATTTCGGCAAGGTCCCGGGAGCGGAGGATTCCACGTTCTTTGAGAAGATCGAAAACCTTCCGGGTGACTTCCCCTGAAAAATCGTTTTTTTTCATATTTGACATTTCCTAGGTAATTATAAACATTTACATAGGAAATGCAAGTATCTTTCCGTAAGAAGGCCCGATGCTAAGTAGCCGGGGCTGACCGACATCAACAATTATTTCTCCTTTGTCGCTGATCGTCGTTTGCGATGAAGGCAGAAGGATCTTCCAGGAAACTTTGTAGCCATTTTTCTTCATTTTCGGTTCTTGACTTCGATCCGCAGCCGCAATATAGTCATTATTAGGATGGTGGTTTCAATTGCGAACTTAAAGGAGGGAGGACTGCGCTGAAGGGTTGGGCAGAGCCTTATCAAGAGGTGTGAATAATGAACTTTATACCCGAATATGTTCAGCGAAATATTTCTCCCGATGCGCTGGAAAAAGAATTATTAAGTCTCATAAAAAAATATAATGCAATTAGAAATACATATTTAATTGTATACACCTCTTCCACTGGCAAACAAATCCCAGATAATGTCATTAATCAAGAGGACTATTACTTACTCCATGATTTACTTAGAGATGTCCCCCATAAAAAAGTTGACATGTACATCGAAACGAGAGGCGGTAGCGGCGAATCGGCAGAAGAAATAGTAAAGCTTCTTCACGACCGATTTGAAAAAGTGTCATTTGTAGTTTCGGGCGAAGCTAAAAGCGCCGGAACTATCATTGTATTGTCTGGGCATGAGATATTTATGACTGAAACAGGAAGCCTTGGCCCCATAGACGCTCAGATGCGAATCGGTCGTTCGGTAAGTTCAGCATATGACTATATGGAATGGGTAAATAAGAAAAGGGAGGAAGCAGAAAAACAGGATTCCCTTAATCCGTTTGATTCCGTCATGATTGCACAAATAACGCCAGGAGAATTAGAGGGGGTATTCAACGCGTTAGAATTTGCCAAAGAGCTTGTGATAGATTGGCTTGTAAAATATAAGTTCAAGAATTGGCATGAGACTAAAACGAGAAAAATCGCTGTTAATGACGAAATGAAAAAAGGCCGTGCAAGGGAAATAGCCACTGTTTTATCCAACCATAGTAAATGGCGGTCTCATGGCAGATCAATTAAGCTTCATGATCTAGTAAATGATATTGGGCTAATAATTAATAGAATTGAAGACGATAAGAGTCTCGCGGAAATCGTATATCGAATCCAAAATGTATGTAGATTCATTTTCGATACGACCGCAACTTACAAAATATTTGCTACTGAAGAAAATAAAATCTTCCGCACGGCCGCAAAATCAAAGGCAGAACCGCCACAAGTAGTGGAAATAAAACATAAATGTACAAAATGCGGGAAAATAATTAGCATATATGCAAAACTTGCGCCCAACCCTCAGATTGATGTAGAATTTAAAAAGAAAGGTTGTATGCCATTTCCAAAGAACGCGAAGGTTAGGTGTGCATGTGGCATGGATGCGGACTTATCTGACATAAAAAAACAAATTGAATCGGAAACAAATAGTAAGATAATATTTGAAGGTGAAGCATGAAAAAACAAATAAAACAAAGCAAAGTTGAAGAAAGGAATAAACTAGTTGAATTTGTAGAAAAGACAAAAAAGAAATATTCGACTGAAAAACCCTCCCAAGCTGGATACTGTAGGATTATTTACTTTAGACAAGTGAATTATGACGAAGAGGATTATACCTACGGGTTTAAATAAAGTCCTTTTCATCGAAGAACCTTTCCCTCTATAAAAAGAAGCAACCCTATTAGCTTTCCTTTGATCTTCGAACCCATGTCAAGGTCAAAGGAAGCGAAAGCTATTGGTTAGCAACGATGACGATTATTTTTGATCTTACGGATTCTTAATACCCTAGAATTAAGCTAGTTCCCAGACGTCGATTTTGCCGGTGACCGCGGCGGATATGAAGGCGGTGCGGTATTCTTTAAGGCGGTCGATGGCTTCTTGGATTTTCGTCACGAGCGCATCGATTTTTGTCATCTCGCGGTCGAGGAAGGCGACGATATCTCGTTGCTCCTCAGAAAGCGGCGTCGATATGGCCAAGGAACCCAGGATAGCACCATTCAGGTTTCCAAGGCCGGTCGTTGTCGATGATCGAAATATGAGCTGTTCGCGACCCACCGGACAGTTCATGAAATACCAAACAAAACGAGGCATATGGGGTGCCGCTACTCGGAGGCGCTGCATAAAGTTCGAGAAACAGCAACTCAGGGCAGCAACTTCATGATCAACAATGGACGTCTTTCCGATGTGCGCTTGGCTCCCGCTCGACTTAGTCGTCACGAGGTCGCCACAGGCCAACCGAGCAGCAGCAGCGGCGCGGGCCGATAGGCACCGGCGGGCAGGGTCTTGAATGTTCCAGTGGCCTTCTACGGTTTGCTCCGTGGAGCGGAGGACGACAACTCCTTCGTCATCAAAGTCTTCTCCCCATACCCCACTGTCGTTTCTGGTCAGGAGCGCCTTGAGCGGTTTCATTTCCCAATGCGTCGGTATCTCGCCCAGCCATTCGACGCCGGAGTCTTTCATGGGGACGCTTGGGTCGAGGCCTTTTGTGACGGTCTGAGTGATGAGGGCCGTGCGCTTTTCCTGAAGCAGCTCGATCAGTCGCTCCTTCTTCTCGATGAGCGCATCGATTTTCGCCGTCTCGCGGTCGAGGAAGGTAGCGATAGAAGCCTGTTCGTCCCTGGGTGGCTCCGCGATAACGACCTGCTCAAGAGTATCTCTAGATAGCTCTTTGAATGTACTGCCTTGGCCGAGAGATTCGAGTTCGGCCTTTGCTGTTAACAGCTCGTAGTAAAAATACTTACGCTCCGCTTGTCGGCGAAATACGAGAGATCGGCACCCCTGATTAGTGCAAAGCGCGACGCTGGCGATTCCTAAATAGCCGATTGGAGCTCGTGTTGAAAGAACCAGTGATCCAGCGGGAACAAGAGACGTACCACAACTCCGATAACCCTGCTCTGTTATGTGTCTTTGAGTGTCGAGAATCTCTGCGCCTTCAAGCTCTCCAAGATCCTCGGGAGTCACCCAAGCGATTTTGCCTTCCCAGAATTGGGGGATTCCGCTTTGAGGCGTTGAGCCATTGATTACCGAAAACACGCGCTTAAGACTTCGTCCTTGCCAATGCTCCGGAATCGCGCCCAACCACTCGACGCCGGAATCTTTATATTTCGGGTAGGGACGAAACCGTCGGCTTTTAGCCTTGGGAGAATTTAATGACTCTCTCATGCTATATGTATTCTCTCTCGATCGCACCCTTCGCCAAATCTATGACGGACGAACAGAAATGAACGCGAAAATACTTCTTGAATGCCTTATATGAGCGATCAGCAGGCCAGCGAGAAGGATCCGTGCACCAGCCGTCAAGCTCAATCTCGAAAATCGTCTTGAAGTTTCTTCTCAGCCAAGATTGCGCATCATCTTCTTGCTCGGGAATCAAATAGGCCGTCGAATCCGCAAGCAGTTCATCCAGCGTCAAATCCAGATCGGTATCGGGATTATTTTTTGCCCATTCCAAAAATACTTCCGTCGGCTCCGCTACGAAGACATTGCGGTTGATCATCGGAAGGTTCTCGTAATAGATATCCTGTTTTGAATTCATCCTAGCCACCCCCTTATTTCCTGTGATTTCCGCCAGCATCCGCATGATATCCTTTTCAATTGCACGAATCTCCGCCTCGATTTCTTCGAGCGGGCGGGGCGGAGTGTATTTGTAAAAATACCGGTTGAAATTGATCTCGTAGCCAATGACTCCCACCCGGCCGTCTTTTTCATCGCGCTTTGTCGTATCGATCCAGGCGTCAGGGACGTGGGGTTTCACTTCGCGCTCGAAGAAGGAGCGGACGCTATTTTGGACACCTTGGGTGTCGGCCGGGTCATCTCCGTCCGCAAGCGGCACACTTTCGGTATCGCGGAGATCCGGATCGGGCTCGGTATTATCGTTTTTGCCTTTGCAAATTGTGGCAGTTTCGTCGCGCTCGGAGAGAGCAGAAAGAATCGCTTTGATGACTGGGGCGGGAAGCTTAAGGCCGCTATTCCGGACTGCCTTTTCCAAGACAGCCTCGAATTCTTTTCTATCCTTGAATAGTGTATCCGGAATCGACCGCAAAAGACTCCGAATGGCGTCTTGAAACGCTCTTCCCTCGGCCTGTTCCTTGGCTGCAGCTGCGCCCTTCTTTTTCGACTGGGCCAGATTCTGAAAAGCTCTCTCCTCCTCGAGCCGGGCGATTCGTTCGGGGCTTGCCTGGAAATTGAGCTTGAGCGGCCGCTCGACCGTGATCTTCCGGAAACCGAAACGCGTCGTCGGAAATATCTTGACGAATTCACCCTCTTCGAATGACTGTGACAGCCGCACGATCTCGCCGGCTTTCTCCGCCGGAATCTCGCGGCGCTTATCGCCCAGGCTCTTCCGCATCGGCACCCAGAAGGACGTGGCGTTGATGAGCTGGACTTTGCCCTTTCGTTTCGGGGCTTTGCGGTTGGTGAGAATCCAAATGTAAGTCGCGATCCCGGTGTTGTAGAAAAGCTGTTCCGGGACCGCGATCAGGGCTTCGAGCCAGTCGTTCTTCAGGACGAAGCGTCGGATCTCGCTCTCGCCGCTCCCGGCGTCGCCGGTGAAGAGGGGCGAACCGTTCATGATGATGGCCAGGCGCGAGCCGCCGTCCTTGGGTTCCTTCATGTGGGCCAGCAGGTGGAGGAGGAACAGAAGCTGGCCGTCGCTGATACGCGGCAGGCCGGGACCGAAACGGCCGGACAGGCCCCGCTCGTGATCGGCGACGACGGCTTCCTCGTCGCGCTTCCAATCCTTGCCGTAGGGCGGGTTCGTGATCAGGTAATCGAAGGAGCGACCGGCGTGGCGGTCGTTCGAGAGGACGCTCCCGAAGGCGATGTTTTCGGCGTCGCGGCCATCGAACGATTTCATAAAAAGGTCGGACTTGCAGACGGCGAACGTCTCGGGATTCACTTCCTGGCCGAAGAGATGGATATCGGCCTCCGGGTTGATCGGCTCGCGGATGAGGGCGCCGTTTTTTCTTCTGCCGGCCAGGATGTGATCTTTCGAAATCGTCAGCATCCCGCCCGATCCGCAGCAGGGGTCATAGACGGTTATCACGACGCCCTTTCGGCGGATGCGGTCCTCGTCGCCCGAGAGAAGCAGGTCGGCCATGAGGTGGACGACATCGCGCGGGGTGAAGTGCTCGCCGGGATTCTCGTTCAGGGCTTCGTTGAACTTTCGGATCAGCTCCTCGAAGACCGTTCCCATGGTCGGGTTATCGACCTTGTCGGGGTGGAGGTCGACATTCTTGAAGCGATCCAGCACCTGGAAGAGGAGCCCTGCCTCGTCGAGCTTGGAGATGGTGTTGTCGAAATCGAACTTTTCGAGGACTTCGCGCATGTTCGAGCTGAAGCCGGCGATGTAGTTCCGTAGATTCGCCGCCAGGTGGGGCGCATCGGCCAGGAGCTTTTCGAAATCGTAACGGGAGGTGTTGTAGAAAGCGAAACCGGCGGCTTTGCGGAGCTGGGGGTCGGGGTTCTCGAGCTTTTTGTCGGCGAACTTGTGCTGGGTTTCGAGGACCTTCGTCTTGGTCGGGGCCAGGACGCAGTCGAGCCGCCGCAGGACCGTGAGCGGAAGGATGACGTCCTGATACTTCCCGCGTTTGAACGTGTCGCGGATGAGGTCGGCGACACCCCAGATGAAACTGACGATTTCGCTATGGTTCAAGGGTCAAATCTCCTGACCTTGCGTGGAATTCTGGGGACACGATCCCGAATCCGGAGATTCGGGTCATGTCCCCGAATTCCACTGATTATGAAAAGAGTATATCGACTGCTTAGCGGGGGTGTCAACGACAATAAAAATGCGAGCCACTTTTAGGAATGTTATATAATATAACAATCTATTGACATATAACATAACATATGCATAATGGAGAAAAGGAGTCAAACCAATGACCAACCTGGGACGGCGTATCAAAGAAATGCGCGAAAAAGCTGAGCTGAGCCAGGAAACGCTGGCAAAGCTATTGGGCGTTTCTCGCCCGACATTATCGCTCATAGAGAATGGAGAGCGAAAGCTGAGCGCTGAAGAGAGCAAAAAAGTGGCCGATATTTTCGGCATTTCAATCGATTCGCTTTTTGAGGAAAAAAAGGAGCCGCTTTTCATCATAAAGGAAACGCGCGCGGAATATCGAAGGACAGAGCCCGAAATTCGCCTGGATATCCCCCAAAAGAATTTCAAGAAATTCAAGGAAGTCCTCCTTTACGTTTTGAATAAGGTCGGGGCCAAGCCGAATATCGGCGAAACCGTCATCTATAAACTGCTTTATTTCATCGATTTCGATTACTACGAAAGATACGAAGAGCAGTTGATTGGTGCCACCTATAAGAAGAATATACATGGCCCGACTCCGATGGAATTCCGCAAGATTACCGAAAGGATGATCGCCGACGAAGAAATCATAAAAGTGCCGGATAAATACTTCAGCTACCCCCAAACCAAATATTTGCCAAAGCGCGGTCCGGATCTGAGTTGTCTGAACGCCAGAGAAAAAGCGACGATCGACAACGTCCTCGATCGTTTATCGGAGATGAATGCCCGTCAAATCAGCGACTATTCCCATCAGGATGTCCCTTGGCTGACGACGGACGAGGGAAAGATTATCCCATACGAAGCCGTATTTTATCGGACTCCTCCCTATTCCCAGAGGAATGATGACGACCCCGTTTCGTGAAATTGTTCGGCGGCCTGAGTTCGAAAGAGATTTGAAAAAGCTTAGAAAGAGGTTTCGAACCATCGACGAGGATTTGGAAACACTCATCAAGCATCAAATATTCCTTTTTCATAAAATCGGAATCGATAACAGGGGATCATTCCAGATCCCTGGATTTCCTTTTCAAGACCCTAAAATATTCAAGGTCAAGAAATTCGCCTGTAAAGCGCTGAAAGGGCGCGGCGCGAATACCGGATTACGCTTGATATATGCGTATTTCGAAGACGTGGACATAATCGAGTTAATCGAGATTTATTATAAGGGCGATAAAGAGAACGAAGACAAGGAGAGGATCCTGACTATTTATCAGGGCTGATGACGCCTTAGGGGAAGGCGGGGGCCACTAACTTCAATTCAGCAAGCAAAAACCGGGGTCGTGTCTACAATCGGCCGCTTTTTTGAGGTGAATTGTAGACGCGACCCCGACCTTCGCGGAACTAAAAGGCCCCGGGAATTAGAGGCTGACCTTGACCGTGAATCCCGCGCTCAAGGACAAGGCTTTCGTCTTGACGTGGAGGACACCGCGCCGGTCCCGGGCGTCGAAGAACCAGCCCTCGGCCGCGGCCTGGAATTCCTCGCGTTTTTCGAACGTCGGCAGGGCCTTGTCGTTCAATCTCACGCTTGCCGGTCTGGCCGGGATATAGACGTCCACGACGTATGACCGGCTGGCCGGCATGTCCCTGTATTTTCCCTTGGCCGGATTGACCTTGATGGAGATCTGATTGTCGGGATTCTCGGCCGGAACGGCGCCTTTTTTGGCCGGGGCCGGCGGGGCTTTCGGGGCTGTGGCCGGCGCGCTTCCCGCCGCCTGGGGAGGATCAAAGGACTTGGGCGCGTCGACTTCGACAAGCGTCTTGGCGAAGACGCCGTTCTGGTATTCCCGGGTCAGGCCGTCGTCCTCGTAGAGGGTGAAGCTCGATTTGCCGAAGGGATAGACGTCGAACGTCACCGGGTCCTTGGGCTTGTCCCGGTCGTGGAGCATTTCGGGATACATCGGAATGATCGCGCCCGCCTTGACGAATACCGGCAGCTTGTCCAAGGTCGTTTCATAGCCGTTGACGACCGACGGTCCGTTGTACTCCCGCCCGTCCCAGTAGTCGATCCATTTCCCCGCGGGAAGATAAATGTCGTTACGGACGGGCGAGTCTTCATAGACCGGCGCGACCAACAGCGATTCGCCGCTCATGAACTGGTATTGGGTCCGCTTCGACCAGGTCAGCGGGTCGTCGGGATATTCGAGGACCATGGCTCGCACCGTCGGAACGCCCGTGTCGTACGCCTCCCGGCAGTATGTATAGATATACGGCGTCAGGCGCATCTTGAGCTTCAAATATTTCCGGTTATAAGTCGTGTAGGGCTCGCCGAAGATCCAGGGCTGCTTCATGAGGTTGGTCTGCTTGGACCAGCCGCTGATGATCATGAGGATCGGGGTGAAGCATTTCCACTGCAGGTCCCGGACCTGGGTCTGGGCGCTTCCGCCGAAGATGCCGTCCACGTCGCCCGTCGCCGCGTTGAACCCCGACAGGCCCGCCCCGATCACGGTCGGGATGTGGAACCGGATATATTCCCAATTGCCCGACTGGTCGCCCGACCAGATGGTCGAATAGCGCTGAGCCCCGGCCCAGGCGCAGGTCGTCCAGACGAAGCCGCGCGCGTCGCTGTTCTTCTCGATGCCCTCGTAGGCGTCCCGCATGCCGTTCATGGCGAATTGATACCCGCGCCCGACCCAGGCTACGTCGAGTTTCATGACGCGCGTCCCGAACTTGCTGACCTCGGCGGCGATCCGCTCCAGGCCCTTTTCCGTCCAGAGCCCGGTGTAAAAGCCGCGCTTGTGGAGCTCCTGGACCGTGAAATCGAGATCGATGTAGCCGCAGCCGTAGCCGTCGTTAGGCAGGATCCAGCCGCCCGGCATGTCGTTGGCCCGGTAGACGTCGGCGACCTTTTGGATGACATCGGGCGTCTTGCCCTTCTTGTTGTAGCAGTCGGCGTCGCCGAACTCCAGGCCCCAGCGGGGCGGAAAGAACGGCCGGCCGGTGACGAGCGTATATCCTTCGAGGATCTTCTTCAGGTTGGGGCCGTAGAAATAGTAACAGTCGAACCGCGGTTCGTCGTGCGACAGGCTCATTTGGGGCAGGAAATCGTATTTGCCGGGGGCCATCGTGTTGCGGAACGCGCCGTAGCCGGCCGTGCTCATGTAAAAGGGGGCCGGATTGGGGGTCGTCCCGTCGCCCCAGCCCCGCGTGTTGAGCCGGATGTTGACCGACGCGTCGCGGTGGGAGAAGTAGCCGTTCTGCATGCCGCCGCCGAAGAAATTCTCGTTCTCGGCGCGCCGGAGGGTCTGGACCGTCGAAGGCCCGTAGCTCAGCGCCCGGCTCTCCTGCCAGATGATAGAGGTGTTGTCCTTATTGAACAGGGCGAAGCGCAGGGGCCTTTTATAGACGCGGAGGACGCATTCCTTGCTTTCCAGCTTGTAGTATTCGCCCGAGTCGCGCCAGACGACGGCGATGGGGGCGCCTTTGTATACGACGATCGGCGCGTCCTCGGCGTTGATGGGATAGTCGGTGAACGTTCCGTCCGGCCCGAGCCAGATCCGGAAGAGATCGTCGCGATAGAATATGACGCGGACCTGGTCGGGTCCGGCGGCGATGGCGAAGACGTTGTCCTTGAGTTCGAAAGCCGTCACGTCGCCAAGGGTGACGCTCCGGCCGCGGGGCGCGGCCGCCGGCTTCTGTTGGGGCGCAGCCGGCGCGGATTTGGCCTGGGCGGCCTGCGGTGGCGGCGTCTGCGGAGCCGGGACGCCTGCGACGGCGATCGCGGCCGCCGCGCCCATGATAACGAATACCGGGAGGGCTTTTAAGGTCATTTTCATCATCAGCTGATTTCTCCTCGGTCAAAGTTTTGTTTATTGGGAGGTCGTTGTCAAGGGTCCTGCGTCTTTCCATTTTCCCCGGTTTCGATATAATGAAAATTCAGACTGATGAAGATGCTCCTCGTCCCCGCGCTTGGCCTGGCTGTTCTCCTCATTTATCTTTATATCGAGCGCCGGGCTCTCCGAAGGACGCTGAATAAGATCCCGCTCCGCGTCTGTGTCACGGGGACGCGGGGAAAATCGACGGTGACGCGGCTCATCGCTGCCGCGCTCCGGGAAGCCGGATACCGGGTCCTGGCCAAGACGACGGGCTCGAAACCGGTCGTCATCTTTCCGGACGGCAGCGAAAAAGAGATCGAGCGGGCCGGAAAACCGACGATCCTGGAACAAAAAAGAATCGTCAGGCTCGCCGGGAAGGTGCGCGCGGACGCTTTCGTCGTCGAGATGATGAGCATCCGGCCCGAGGTCATGGCCGTCGAATCCCGAAAGCTCCTCCGTCCGCGCCTCCTGGCCATCACCAACGTCCGTTTGGACCATCTCGACGATATGGGCCGGACGAAGGACGAGATCGCCGCTTCGCTGGCCGCGGCCATTCCCTTCCAAGGAACGGTTTTTGTCCCAGAGGAGGAATTCTATCCGGTCTTTCAGAAGACCGCCGAAGAACGAGGAGCGCGGATCGCGAAAATCCCTCAGCTTGCGGGCGCCCCAGCCAGCCCTGAATTCCCTGATAACATCCGCTTGGCGCTGGCGATGACCGAGATTCTCAACATCCCCAGGGAAACGGCCCTCCGGGGCATGGCCAAAGCCCGGCCGGACTTCGGCGGGTTGAGGGTCTGGAAAGCGCGGCCGGAGCCTTTGAAAGACGACTGGTATCTGGCCAGCGCCTTCGCCGCCAATGAGCCGGAATCCACGAAGAAAGCCCTGGCCCTCATCCGGGAACGGTATCCGCTCTTTCCCCGGAGGATGATCGCGCTGCTCAACCTCCGCGAGGATAGGGGGGATAGGACCGCGCAGTGGCTCGAAGCTCTTCAAACGGGATTTTTCGACGCCTTCGATGAGTTGGTCTTCATCGGCGACCATGCCCAGGCCCTGGCCCGTAAAAAGTTCTCCGGGCCGTCGTCCACGATGAAGATCTCCGCCTGGCCGTCGCGCCGGCCGGATAAGATCATGGACCGGATCTTCGCCGCGGAGGGCGAAAGCCGCGGCGTCGTCGGCCTGGGGAACATGGGCGGATTGGGCGGCGAACTGGTGGATTATTGGGCCCGGATCGGAGCGCCGTTATGACCGCCACCATCCTGATCGGCATCGTCGTCGCCCTCCTTTACGCGGAGATCACCGGGATCCTGCCCGGCGGCATCATCGTGCCGGCCATGATGGCCCTTTATCTGGATCAGCCTTGGCGCGTTGTCGCGACGGTGTTGGCCGCCTTTCTCAGCCTCGGCTGCTATAAAATCCTCGGCTGTTATTTTCTTATCTTCGGACGGCGCCGTTTCGTCCTTCTGCTCTTTCTCGGCGCCTTTTTTGGCCAGATCTGGTTCATCCTCTGGCCGCGACTGTTCGCGGCTCCGCTCGACCTCCGGGTCATCGGTTGGATCATCCCCGGCCTTCTGGCCAACAACCTCGTTCGCCAAAAGATCCTTCCGACCCTGGCCTCGCTGGCGACCGTGACCATATTGGCGTATTTTTTGGCGAAGCTCGTTATGATCTTATAAATGCCAAGCGAAAAAAAGATTCTCATCCTGGCCTTGATCAGCCTCAGCTTTTTCGGCCTCTACAAGCTCCTGCCTTTTAATTCCGGCGCAGCCAAAGACCGGGACATGGTCGCTGCCGCGGAAACCATGAATAAGGCTATAGAAGCCTTGCGCGCCTGTGCGCTCGAAAAGAAGATCCCCATGGACGCGCGGGAAGACCTCAATCGGACGGGCTTGATCGGCCCGGAGGCATCGCCGATCACGACCTCGCTCGGCCACCTGGACGCCAAGCGGACGACCGCGAATCCCAATTTCGCCGGCCTCATCGCGAAACTGCTGAAGGAGGCCGGAGTCCGGCGCGGAGATGCGGTGGCCATCGGCGCCTCGAGCTCGTTTCCGGCCCTGGTGATCGCATCGTTGTGCGCCGTCGCCGCCATCAATGCGAAACCCGTGATGATCGGCTCGCTGGGCGCCTCGAACTGGGGCGCCACGAACCCCAATTTCACCCTGCTCGACATCCTGGACTGCCTGCGCCAGGCTCGGGTCCTTGATGTGCGGCCCGTCGCTTTGGCCGTGGGCGGGGAGATCGACAACGGCTCGGACATGTCGGAGGAAGGCCGGGCGCGGCTGGCCGAAAAGATCCGGCGGACAGGGATCTTTTTCCTTCAAGAGACCGACCTCGCCGCGAACGTTCAACAACGGCTGCGCCTCTATGAGGAGAACGCCGCGCCCTCCAGCATCAAGGCGTTCATCAACGTCGGGGGGAGCTGGGCCAATATGGGAACGGACTCGAGCGTGCTGAGACTGAGGCCGGGATTAACCGAGGTCGAGGCCATCCCTCCGCCGGGGAAGAGGGGCGTCATCCAGGAAATGGCGTTCCGCGAGGTCCCTGTCGTCCATCTGCTCTTTGTCAGGGGGTTGGCCGAGAGATACGGCCTGCCGTGGGACCCCGTGCCGCTGCCTGCGCCGGGCGAGGGGAGCCTGTTCCTGACGAACGGTCGGGCTGCGGCTCCGTCGAGCGTCCTGGCCGGCCTGTCTGTTGTCCTGATGATCGCCGCCCTCGTGATGTTCGGCCGCCGGCGGCTCAAGGCGCCCTAAAAAAATCTTTCCAAAAGACTTGACAAAGGCGGATTTGCGCCGTATTATTACTTTGAGATACAAAGTACTTTGATTTAATAGGAGGCGACATGACGGAACAACAGGCGCGAGAGGATATCCAAATCATCAAGGCCATGCTGGAGAAGACGAAGAAGGCCACGGCCGAATCGGGCACGCTCTTTATCGTCTGGGGGGTCCTGATCACCCTGGGCCTGATCGGGAATTACGTTCTGGTCTATTTCAAGATGTACGAATGGGAATGGCTGAACTGGACGGCCATGGCCGTCGTCGGCTGGGTGTTCAGCGTCGTTTACGGGATCCGCGGGGAGCGCAAAGAACCGGCTAAAACATATATACAGATCGCCGCCCGGCATTTGTATTTCGCCTGCGGCGCGCTCTTCCTTCTTGTCGGGCTGGCTTTTCCGCGGATCGGCATCTATTCCTATGAGGCGATCTCGCCGCTCATCTCGGCCGTGACCGGGGTCCTCTTTTTCGTCATGGGCGGTCTCTTCGAATGGCCGTTCCTGAGATGGGCCGGCCTCATCTGGTGGGCCGGAGCCGTCGGGATGTCGTTCGTTCCGGGGAACAACCGGACCCTCGTTTTCGCCGGATTGTTCATCGCGGTCTATCTCGTCCCGTCGTTCATCCTCCGTTCCAAGTTCAAAAAAGAACAGGCCTCAAAATGACGCCCGACAGGTTCGAGCCGCTGGACCCGGTCATCCATTCCCAGGTGCGGCTCGCCGTTCTGTCCGTCCTGGCCACGGTCCGTCAGGCCGACTTCAATTTCCTGAAGAAAACGACCGAAACGACGGACGGCAACCTGAGCACGCACCTGGCCAAGCTCGAAGAGGCGAAGTACATCCGCGTTAAAAAGTCCTTCGCCGGCAAGAAGCCGCAGACGATCTGCGCCGTGACCGAAAAGGGCCGGGCGGCCTTCTCCCAGTATCTCAAGGCCCTCGAAAGCTATTTTCCGGCCGGGGAATAAAAAAAACGGGGTCGCGTCTACATTTTCCGCTTTCTAGAGCGGAAAATGTAGACGCGACCCCAAACTCGCGTGAAAGGAGAAATTAATAATGATGAGAAAATGGGCCTTATCGCTTTTTCTTCTGGCGACCGTTTTGTGGCTGCCGTCGGCCGCGGTATCCGGCGCGCAAGACCTTAAAGACGCCGCCGTCCTTAAAAGCTTCCAGGAGGCGAAAACCAAATTGCAGGCCGGGGTCAACACCTGGAACCGGGACCTGTTCAAGGAAGCCCGGGACCTGTTCCTCAGCTGTCTGATGAGGACCAAGCCGGAGAATGCCTACCTCGATTACTACGTCGCGCTCGCGGATCTCCAGCTGGCGTCTTACGCCATCGCCACGAACGATACGGCGGAATGCGAACGGGCCGCGCTGGAAGGCCAGCAATACCTGGAAAAAGCGATGGCCCTCGACCCCGGATTCGCGGAAGCCGAGGCCGTCTATGGTTATCTCATAGGCATGCAGCTGGCCGTCCATCCCGAGCAGGCCATGATCCTGGGCCTGAAAAGCATGCAACATTTGGAGAGGGCCTTGGCTGCGGATCCGGACAACCCGCGCATTCAGTTCCTCAAGGGATTCTATCAGCTCTATGTCCCCGAGGCCTTCGGCGGAGGACCGGACAGCGCCCTGCCGTTCTTCGAAAAGTCGATCGCCCTTTTCGAGAAAGAAAACATCATCGACCCCCTGAAGCCGAGCTGGGGGAAAGACACAGCGCTGACCAACGCGGCCCTGATCTACAAGGAAAAGAAGAACGAGGCCAAGGCCGTCGAACTGCTGAAAAAGGCGCTGGCTGCGAATCCCGATTACGGCCAGGCCAGGGCCGAGCTCGCCGCGCTGGAGAAGAAAGCGCCTCGATAAAATGGGCCCGCTAAATTCCCTTCATCACCGCGAGCGAAGCGAGCGGGCGCTTCTAATCCCCCCTTCTCCCCCCTTTAGGAAAGGGGGGAAAGCGAGCCCCCCTTTTCTAAAGGGGGGAATGGGGGGATTATCGTCGCCGCGTCGCCGCTCTTTTCGCGATGACAGGGCATCCCTGAAAAGCTCGGCGTTTTTTCTGTTTTTTATCTTTTTGATCGGCGCGCTCCAGGCCCAGCAGTCGGCCTGGATCGAAGGGAGGATCTTCGACAAGGAAACGAAGGATCCCATTCCGGCTTACGTGCTGACCGAAGACGGCCGGGGAAGTTCGGCCGACGCGAACGGCCGGTTCAAGCTCGCCGTTCCGGGCCGGACTTCGGGCAAGGTCAAGATCTCCATCTGGCTCATCGGCTATAAAAAAAAGGACATCGAGGCCGAGGTCGGAACATCGCTCGAGATCGGGCTCGAGCTCGAGCCCCTTCCGGCCCGCGAGGTCACGGTGACGGCCGACAGCATCGTCTCGGACGAGAAAAGCCGGAGAACGGTCACCTTGAACAAAATGGAAATCTACACGCTTCCCGGGACGGCCGCCGACCCGCTTTACGCGAGCCATGTCCTGCCGGGCGTGAACTCCCCGCCGGACGCCTCGAGCCTCCTCATCCGAGGCGGCGCCCCCGACGAGGTGGCCTATCTCTTCGACGGCATCGAGATCCGCCATCCGTTCCTCAGCGAAGCTCTCCATGAGAGCTATTTCAGCATCTTCGACAACCAGATCGTGGAGAATTTCAGCGTGGCCACGAGCGGCTTCCATCCCAAATACGGGGACGCCCTGTCCGGCGTCATGGACATCTCGGCGAAGGACCTCGTCACCAAAAGCGAAGGCGGGCTCGGACTGTCCATTATGGGCTTGAACAGCTATGCCGGGGTTCCCATCCGGGACATCGGCAGTTTCGTCGGAAGCTACAACCGGGGATATTCGGACCTGCTGACCAAGCTCAACAGCCGCGGCGGCGCGCATGAGTTCAGAACGGAGCAGGTTTTCGGCAAGTTCCATATCCGGATCGATAAATCGAACCAGCTCAGGATCTACGGTCTTTACGACGGCTACCGCTATGCCGAGAGCTCGAGTTTCAGCGTCGCCTCGAAAAACAGGCTGGCCGCTTTGTCCTGGACGTCGGCCCCGGCCCGGAACTTCGCCGCCACGTTGACGGCCTCCGCGACCCGGTACGACATGACCTTCGACCAGCCGGAATCCATCCGCGTCGGGAGCCGGGATGACGTCCTCCAATCGCGACTGGACGCCGTCTGGGACCTCGACCGCCATTTCCTGGAATTCGGGGCGGACATCCAATCGCGGCGGCTCGAGACCGAACTCAGCCGATCGACGGAGGACGACTATCGAACCCAAGCGACGAGAAGCGGATTCTACGCCAACGACAAGTTCCGTCTCTCAGATCGTCTGTTCGTGAACTTGGGTTTCCGGGCCCAATCCCTCAGTCTCCTGGACCGCGGCTGGAGCTTCGATCCGCGCGCGTCGGCGGCGTTCCTCCTGACGCAACGGGACATTCTGCGGCTCTCGGCGGGCTGGTATCATCAGTTCGGGGACTATTTCGTCCTCGCCCGGAACCGGGAGCTGCGGCCGAAGAGCGCCGTCCATATCGCTTTGAGCTATGACCGGATCACGGACCCGCTCGACCTCCGGGCCACTCTCTACGACAAGGAATACCGTCGCCTTTTTCTGGACGGCGCGGATGGAACGGTCGGGAACGGCGGGACCGGATACGCGCACGGCGCGGAAATTTTCATCAAAAGGAAAGACAAGAAATACGAGATCCTGTTCGTTTATAACTTCCTCGACTCCAAGCGCATGGAGAACGATGTCCCGATCCTCGCCCCTTCGCCTTGGGAGATCGCCCATTCCGTCACGGGGATCTTCACCTGGAAGATCAAGCGCGGGTCGCTCGGGATCCGGTATTCCACCGCCTCGGGCCGGCCGTTCACGCCGCTCCTGGGACGGGAATGGGATATGATGAGCCAAAGCTACCTCCCGGTCTGGGGCGCGCCTTTCAGCGACCGGTACCCCGCCTATCAGCGTATGGATCTCAACGGAAGCTTACAGTTCGATATGTTCAAACGGATGGTCATCTTTTATTTCGGGATCACCAACGTCCTGAACAACGGCAACATCTCCCGCTATGAGTACGGAAATGATTATTCCGGTCGCAAGGACCAGCAGTCCATCTTCGGCCGATCCCTGTTCCTCGGGCTGTACGTTCCGTTCTTTTAATTTCGGTGACAGTCAACGCATGACCGAAATTAAATCCCCCCTCACCCCCCTTTTCTAAAGGGGGGGTGGGGGGATTATTTGGGGGTTGAGTTGTCTGTCACCAAAATCATTTGAGTTTTTCGATGAGCTTCTTGACGGCCTCTTGGTTCGGATTGATCTCGAGCGATCGCGTCCAGACCTGCAGCGCCAGCTCCTTATCCCCCGTGTTCATGAAGCATTCGCCCAGCGGATTCAGAATCTCGACGATATTACCCTTCAAGGACAGGGCCTTCTGGAACCAGCCGATCGCGGTCTTGAATTCGCCCGTGTCCCGGCAGGCCTTGCCGAGGACCTCATAGAGATCGAAATTCGCCGGGTCCTTCTTTCCGAACGGAAGGAGGATATCCCTGGCCTTTTCCGGTTCCTTTGTCAATAAAAGAGCCCGGGCGAAGCCGACGGCGTATTCGAGGGATTCCGGCTTTTTTTCATAGGCTTGGGCCAGCTCGGCCCGGGCCTTGTCGATCTTGCCGGTATTCATGTATTGGGTCCCGAAGACGTAAGAATAATAGGGATCATCCGCCGGAGGATTGGCCTGGGCGACCACCCAGGTGTTGGGAAAGGCCTTTTCCGCGACGAGAAACGCAGTCTCCTGGGACAGGACTTCCCGTCCGCCCTTGTCCCAGAGGACGACTTTTGCGACATAGGTTCCGGGATCGAGTTTATCCGATGGCAACTCCTCGAGGAAATCGCGGTCGCCCTCGTAATCCCTGACGTTCTTGCGGGATGACTGGACGACCTGTTCATCCTTGAAAAGGAAATACTCCAGAACGCCGCCGTCCTTCAGGGCGGGGCTCAGTCCGTAGATCTGGAGAAAAACGAACAAACGGCCCTGCTTCCGGAAGGTGTTGTTGAGCGCGGGATAGATCTGCAGCCGGCCGACCTGGAAGGACCGGCTGGCCCCGGCCGCTGAGGTGTCCCGTCCGATCTGCCGGGCCAGAACGAGCGGGCTCATCCAGAGCGGGTTTCCCTCGGGGACGGAAACGGTCTTTTCGATCGTGGTAAATTCTTTGGAGACTGTATTCTCCAGCAGAAGGCTGACTGAGTACATCCCCGGAACGAGAGGGATGGCGTCGTAGAGATGGAAGGAGCTCTTTTCCACGGCCTTCATCTCCTCCTTGCTCAACTCGATGGGGATGTCTCTTTCCTGCTGATAGACGGTTTTGCCTTGCGGGTCCGCCAGGCGGAGGGTCGTTCTCAGGTCGGCCAGGTGTTTGTTCTGATAGATTTCGAGAGACAGCCTTTCCGGGACGATGATGTAATTCAGGAAAAACCGGCCGGCTGGATCCTGAAGGAGGCTCATGGCGTTCTGGTTCCCTATGAAATGGACCGAGTAGCTCACCTCCACCGACGGTTTGTGGTTCAGGATGTCCAGGGCGTAGGCGTCGTTGACCTTCTTCTGAGGGTAGTTCTGGACCTCGGCGAGGAGCATGGAGGACTGAAGCCTGTTCTGGAAACCGCTGAGGCCCGGGATCAGAGATATCGAGGCGTCCGCCGCTTCGAAGGACACAAGGTCCCTGAGGACCATATAGGCCCCGATGTCCCATTCATCCCATTCCATGGGGAATGTCCCGCTATTTTTGACCATCCGCGGATTGCCGACCAGGTCTTTGGGTGAATCCCCGATGGGATTGTAGAGGGCGTAATTGCCGCCCCCTCCCTTTTGGTAGAAGAGCAGACGGAAGGTCGAATAAAGACTGTAGGCCGGATTCCCGCTGTAGTACCAAATCTCCATGGGATAAGCATCCGAAGAGAGGATCTTCTGGACGTCGGCGGGAGGGCCCAGGCTGATATAGATCCGGCCTCTCTCCGTTCTCCATCCTTGGAACGGGGTCCCCCGGGCGAAGACCTTGTTCGCGAATTCGATCCGCCGGAAGTGTTCGTCCTTGAACTCGTTCCGCGGGGTGCCCGGCGTCGGATCGCGCTGTTTCCAGAATTCCTCGATGAAGAGGTCCCGGTCGCGGTCCGACTCCAATTTGGCGAAGACGGCCCGTTCCGTTTTGGTGATGATATAGGAGACCTCCTCCTTGAGCCAGGTTTCGTATTTATTACCCTTCTGGACCTGCGGCGAAGAGAAAGACGGGACAAAAACGAGAAGCGAGATGAAAACCGTCTTTGCGATTTTAGCGTTCATCGTTCTCCCTCTTAGAACCGGACCATCACGCCGCCCATGAGGCTGATCCCCGAAAGGTCGAGGACGGCTTTTCGTGCGCCGGATCCGGCCATTGTCCCGTCCGGGAGGACGGCGAGACTCGGGTATTTGCCCCCTTCGACATAATACACGGATCCGGCGGTCTCGGTGATGACGACGAAATTCGGCGGATTCGACTGCACCGATTTCTCCGAGCCTTTGAGGTCGGTGAATCTCGCGTATCGGCCCTGGGCTTCGATGATGAAGGCCGTCTGCGGATTGATGCGGAGGGTCAAGCCGAGCCCCCCATGAAAGCCCAAAGCGTTGGCCTTGGCATGTTGATAGTAGTTTTCGGTGAAGGTGGTGCTGGAATAGTTCAGGCTGTAGTCGTAATGGATGAGGTAGTAGGCCGGTCCGCCGTGGACGTTGATCCCGAGCCAAGGAAGAAGAGGAAGATCGTAAACCAGCTTTAGTCTGAAGCCGAAGGCATCGACGGAGGGGACGCTCCATAGTTCCTGGGCATAGATGATATTTTCATCGAACTGGAGAAAGCTCTCGCTTTTGGGGTGGAAATAACTGCCCCCGAGCCCGATTCCCAACTTGGAGCTCAAGCGATAGATGATGTCGGCGCCCGCTTCCGGCCCGGAATGGAAGGACTGAGGATCCCTTTGTTTGAGGACATAGCCCAAAGAAGCGAGTTTGTCGATGGTCTGATCGAATAATCCTCCCGCGCCCTTATCGATGTCTCCCCGGGATAAAAAGCCCATCCCTCCGGCTAGTTTCACCGTAATCCCGATGCCGCGGAACTCGTCGGGCGACGCTCCCCAGAAATCGGGCGGTTTGCGGACCTTTTCCTCCAGGATGTCCACTTCGAGCCGGGAGACATATCCGAGGAGGACGATCCCTTCTTTGCCCGTCGGGAGGACGACCCGGAACCAGACGTCGTCGGAGTAATAGGAATTGAGCAATGTTCCCTGCGGCAGTTCGGCGATGACGGGACTCTTCATGTCCGGCTGAAGATGGGCGGCGGCGCTCTTCACGGCGACCCGAAGCTTATATTCCGTCGTGGTTTCCTGATTCCAGGCATCTGTCGAAAGGCAGGCGAGGCAGACTCCCGCGAGGATCCACTTGAAAAGGTTTTGGCTATTCTTGAAGGTTCCTTGGCCCGGTTTATGGCGCATCATGTCCCTTCCTTTCTAACTGTCTGCCTAATGGGCAGCAACTATCATGCCAATGAATCCGCCAGGACGCGGCGATTTCTTTCCGGTGAAACGTCCCTCAATGAGATCAATTGTATCAAAAAAAGCAAGCGGGCGCGAAGACTACTGGGAGTCTCGAGTCGCATGATTTACCCCACTTCTATGACGCAGGCCCCTTCCTCGATCATAAAGGGCGAGCTTCCTCTCGAAGCGGGGTCTGTCAGAACAGCTTCCGGGCTTCCATATAGAACCGTTTTTCGTAAGCTTCCCCCATGGAGAACGTCTTGCGCGGCAGGGCCCCGTCGAGGATGACCGTCCGGAACAGCTCCTCTTTTTTCATCGCCGGGAGATAGAAACCCAGGTTGCCCGGCTTTCGGCCGAGCTGGACGACGGACTCCGTGCCGTGGACGTAGTCGATCTCCCGGGCGCCCTTGGCCTTGACAAAAAGGTCGAGGGCGTTCTGGAGCGTTCCCACCGGAAGGTTGGTGTCGGGGTGGAAGATCTCGGCGACGCTGAATCCGGCGGCCGAAATGAGCCCGACCTTATGCGAGCTTCCCGTCTGGCGGTCCACCGCCGCCTTCATCTCTTCGAGGCCGGCGGCGGGCGTCGTGCGGCACTTCCCCGGGTCAGCCTTGTTCATTTCGGCGACGAAGTCCATCCCCGGGGCGAGATCGAAGAGAACGCGATGGATGGGCTCGAAGACCAGGGCTGGGTCGTGGAGGTTGACGAGCTCGACGAGGGCGTAGCGCAGCGGCGAGCGCCGGATCGCGGTCTTGTCCGCGGCGCGCTCTTTGGCCTTCTCCCAGATGGTCTTGGCCGTGGCCAGAGAATGGTTCCCGTCGCCCATGGCGTAGAGAAGGACGGGAGTGCCGGGCTCGAGGCCGTAATTGCGGACGAAGCTGTCAGGATCCGCCAGCGACCCGAGGCCGTCGAGAACTCCTTTTTCGAGGCCGGGATCTTCGACACGAAAGCCCGCCAACCGGCCTGAGCCCAGCATCAGCTCGAAATCGTAGAGTGTCCGGAGCTTCGCTTTATTCTTCGTCAGGAGGCCGATGACCGAATCGGCCGGGTCGTCGATCAGGACCATGATGTGGGGGCTCTCGATGGGCGCGCCCTCGCGGATCTTGACGCGCGGCGGGATCCGCTCGAGGATCGTCCCTTCCGTGGCCCGGATGAGGCTGGTCGATCCCTTGCGGAAATCGTAGTGTTCGAGGTCGAGGCAAGCCATCAGCCCTCTCCGGGTGTGCCCGGAGACCGTCCGTTCGACATAGACGAATCCTTCGTTCTCCACAAAGAGGTCCTGGGCCAGATAGCGGTCCATGGATTCCCGGATGCGGGCGATCCGCGCTTCCGGGTTTTTTTCATTGAGATAGACCTCGGGATAGATGATGTGGAGCGTCGAGGGGGCGCCGCCGACGAGATCGGCCGCCTTTCGCCAGTATTCGGGTTCGGATGTGTACTGGTCGCAGGCGATGGCCGCCCATTTCGTCAGGTCCACGCCTTCCTTCGGAAGAAGGATCTCCGGAACGCCGAGACAGATGGGATCATAAGTGCGCATGAAGACATCCTTTCAAGATATGATAATTCCCCCTCGCCCCCCTTTTTCGCCCTGTCTATCATTCATAATAAATGAGTTTCGGATCGGCCTTGGCCGAATCATGGAGGAACGCGCCGGTGCCCCTCTTGATGACCTCATCATATTTCGGCACGTTCTTCAGGACGACGGCCTTGTCGGCGTGGTCCTGCGACCAGACATCGAGCACCTGAAGGATGGTCGAGCAGTGCCGCCCGACGCGGACATCGATCGGCCAGCCTTTCTCGTCGATCTTTTCGAAGAGCAGGCCGCGCTTGCCGGCTCGGACCACGAACTCGTCCTTGCCTTCGAGGAGAAGCTTTTCGTCCGTCCGTCCGCGAGTCGCGTCGAGGAACGGCTCGGGCGTCTCGAAGAGCAGGGGGATGGCGTTCGTGTGATCGCCGATCTCGCGGTGGGAAAGCCCGTGCAGTTCCAGAGGCGATTTCTCCATCCCCATCTTGAACTCCTCGTCCGAGAGGACCATGGAGGCCATGGCCGCGACGTCCAGTCCCTTCTGATGGGAGACGATGGTGCTGATGACGGGATATTGGAGCTCGGCCTCATGGAGATCGATGACGAGATCGACGTTCTCCTTCTTGATCAGCTCGACCAGGGCGTAGCATGTCTTCTCGGTGAGCGTGCCGTTGGCTCGGCCCGGCCAGGTCCGGTTGAGGTTGCGGACGTCCATGTAGGCCAGGTTCTGGCGCGTCGGATAATGGATATAGACCTCGGGGTCGGGCCACTGGTCCAGGGGATTCGCCCACCGGTCGCCCATCCGGAACGTCTGGCCGCCCCACTCGGTCTGGATTGTGTAAGTGGGCGGGTAGGCGCCGCTCGGCCGGGTCACGGTCGTCGCGCTCCGGTTGGCTGAGTTCAAAACGAAGATCCGGCCCTGCTCCAGGGTCGCGTTCTCGGTCAAGATCCAGGTCGTCAGCCGGGCCGCCGGCTCTTCGGGATGCGACCCGCCGAGGACGAGGAGCGCCCCTCCTTTTTTCGCTCCTTCGAGGACGTAGACGTTCGCGTCGTTGGCGCTGCCCTTGATGGCCGGAAAATATTCGCTGAGCTTTTTGACCTGGGTGACGCCCGGACCGATGACGACGGGTTCTTTGAGATGGCGGCTCTTATAAAAGCTCAACCCCGAGAATGCGACGAGGACGAGACCGAGGGTGATGATGATGGTTTTTCGAATCATGCGAGTCCTCTTCAAATCCCCCCTCACCCCCCTTTTCTAAAGGGGGGAAGGGGGGGATTATTCTATTATTTCAGCCTCAGCAATCTCAACAGAAAGGGGAGAAGGACGATTACGTACAGGACCTCCTCCTGCCATTTCTTGCTTTTGAGGAGGTTCCACCCCATCAATAGGACCACGAAAGCGACCAGGATGTAATAAAGGACGGTTATGATCATCGCCATCTCCTCTTAAAAAAAGGTCAAGAAGGCCAGCTTCTTGCTGAAGATGACCATCAGCGTCCCGACGAGGATGATGAGGACCGCCGGGATGATGCAGTATTTCAGGAACGTCGAGTATCTCTCTTTCAAACCGACGGTCTCGACGGTCAGCCGGCCGATGATGGCCGTCGGCGGGATCGCGTCCCCGAGCGGCCAGATGACGCTCATGCCCGCCAGGGCGATAATGGGATTGAGATTCATCGTGTTAAAGAGGAGGACAAGCGGCACGCCGAGCACCGGCGCCGCTCCCCACATCAGCACGGATTCGGACAGGGGGAGCGTCAGGAAGAGGGTCAGGATGACGACCATGGCCGGGAGAGTGACAACGGTCACCGAGATCAGGCCGCGCACGCCGGTCAGGGTCATGATCTGGACCAGAACCCCGACGCAGGTCAGCGTCCCGATGAGGGGGAGGAGCTGGTGGACGGTCCGTCGTGAGACGTCCAGAAAGTCGATGCGGACGGGCGACAGGAGGAGGGTGATGGCCGCGGCGAAGGCGAAGACGAGGGGCAAGCCCATGATCGGAAAATCGAACGGCCAGATCCGGCCGGCGATGATCAGGGCGAAAAAGATGAGGAAGGGGAGCAGGATCTTGGCCCAATTCATCCCGGCCGGCGGCTCGGGAAGCTCTTTCAAAGCCTGCTCCAGGTTCACCGGTTCCGACTTCCAGCCCAGGATGAAGATCGTCAGCAGGGACAACAGGAGGCAGGGGACCATCAGAGGCAGGAAGAATCCGACATAGGGCATATTGACTCCGGCCGCCGTGAGCATGGCCCATAGGCTCACCGGCGGGGCCGCGGCGCTCAGTCCGGCGATGACGAAGACGATGGCCGCGGCCTTGGGCTTGGGGATGCCCATATAACCGAGGACGGTCGCGACCATGCCGCCGACGATGAGGACGGTCACGCTGCCGGCGCCCGTCAGCATCCCGGGAATGAGCATGAGCACGGCCAGCATGATGAAGAGAAGGAATTTGTGCCTGTGGAATCTCTTGAGGATGCGGCGGACGACGAAGGCCACCCCGCCGGATTCCTTGAGCAGATTCATGAACAGGGTCGCGGTGATGAAGATGAGGCAGATGTCGAGGTAAGTGAAGGCCCCCTCGGCGATGTGGCGGGCCGGGAGGCCCGCCCCGCCGACGAGTCCGCCGACGAGGGCGGCGGCGAGCATGGACAGCTCGGTCGATATCTTGAAGAACTTGGCCGCGATGTAGGCCGCGACCATGGCCGCCAGGATGATCGTCGCCGAGGTCGTCATGCTCATGGGCCCGCGCTCCTTATGGCCTATTGGGACCACATACCGTATGTGGACCTTCCCGAATAACTCTAGATGAATTCCCCCTTTTTTTCAATCGGAAGACATGGCGGAGCGGGGACCGAAGACCGGCCGGAGACGATTCAGTAAAGCACGTAAGCTTCGCCCTTGTCCAGGATGTGCTTGTCGATCCAGGCGGTCATCAGGTCCCGCCGCTTGAGCGTGTCGGCGATCTCCTCGTCCGTCAAATATTCGCCGACGACCTCCCTGATCGCGGGGGCGGTCAGAGCGCGCAGGATCTCGACGAATTTCCGGGGAAGCTGGTCCATGATGAACTTCCGGCTCACCCTGTTATGCTCGTCGTAGAGAAGTGTCGTCGTGAAATCCGGGCCTTTTCGGAACGACCGGGAATGGTCGATCAGGATCATCCGCCAGTCCTCGGTGATCAGGTAGTTCTTGCTGTGACGGTCGGCGTTGGCGATCAGATTGTCGAAAGCGCGCTGGAGGCACAAAGCCCGGAGAAAAGAAGTGACCCTGTTCGGAGGCGGCTGTCTTTCTTCATTGACGATGGTAAAGTAGTCCTTCCAGGACACGACCCATAATTGGCACGAGCCCCTTTTCCCTTGGCGTTCCTTTTCCACGGTCGGAGGGACCATGTTCAAGCCCAGATATTTGCTCAGCCGGTAAGCGACGATCTCCGCTTTCCAGCTTTCCATATAGCCTTTCATCCGGCCGATGGCGTCCTTCCAGATAGCCTGATGCCCGACCCCATCCTTTTCCATTGTTAGGACCCAGGGCCGGGTGACGCCCTCGCTTTCCTTCATCTGGTATTCGCCGACGATTGTCGCTGTCCGCAGGAACTCCTCCCACTTGGCCTGCTCTAAGATCTCTTTGGGCTTAAATTGCGCGTTGGAGGCAAGGCCAAGCCATATCGGACCGGCTAAGAAAACGGTAAGTACGGCTTTTCTCAAGTTCCCCTTCACTCCGGCGGCCAAGGTCCCTCTTCTTCTTATCTTTATGAGCTGTTGATAAATAAAATAACACCAGAGGCGCCGGACGTCAACTCCGCCATTGACAACCCCGGGACCCAAAGATTATATATTGAGCATCGACAACTGACCCTAACCTCATGAAAATGAATATAATTCCGGCCGCTAAAAGGGGACGGTCCTCATGATCGACCAGACGCTCCTCCATTACCGCATCTTGGAAAAAATCGGAGAGGGCGGCATGGGCGTCGTCTATAAGGCGCTCGATACTCACCTCGACCGCCCCGTCGCCATCAAGGTCCTGCCTCCGGATAAGGTCCAGGACGCGGACCGCCGGCAGCGTTTCGTCCAGGAAGCCAAAGCCGCCTCCGCGCTTCACCATCCCAACATCATCGTCGTCCATGACATCACCGAGGACCGCGGCCTGAATTTCATGGTCATGGAGTATGTCGACGGTTCGACTCTCGACCGCCTCATCGGCCGCAAGGGATTGAAGCTCAACGAAGCCCTCGGCTACGCCGTCCAGATCGCCGACGGATTGGCGAAGGCCCATGCGGCCGGGATCGTCCATCGGGACTTGAAGCCGACGAACGTCATGGTCACGTCCGAGGGCCGGGTCAAGATCCTCGACTTCGGCCTGGCCAAGCTGATGGACGAAGGCGAAGCCGACGCGCTCGGTCCCACCCGGACGCTGGACCGCTTCGAGAAACCGCGGACCGAAGAAGGGTATATCGTCGGAACGGCGGCCTATATGTCGCCGGAGCAGGCCGAGGGCAAAAAGGTCGATGCCCGCACCGACATTTTCTCGTTCGGCGCCCTCCTATACGAAATGTTGACCGGACAGAAAGCCTTCAGCCGCGAGACGAGAATGTCCACGCTGGCCGCCATCCTCCGCGAGGAGCCTAAAGCGGCGAGCCAAATCAATGATGCACTGCCGCCGGACATCGAGCCGATCCTGGCCCGCTGCCTCCGCAAGGACCCCCAGCGGCGCTGGCAGAACATGTCCGACCTCAAGGTCGTGCTCTTGGACATGAAGGAGGATTCCGAGTCCGGAAAGCTCCGCGCGCCCGTTTCCTCCGCCCGGCCGCGCCCCAAGAAATGGATTCCGGCAGCCGCGGCGGGCCTTCTTTTTCTGGCTGTCTCATCGGCCCTGATCTGGCTCTTTTTCCTCAAGCCCAAGCCCCCGACCGAATACGAGCAGATCCGGCTGACCTT
>Ga0315293_10000570_pt1 | contig 34560 bp, 29 predicted proteins | sample YL17G13_20_MG_FD_203071 | JGI IMG/M metagenome (GOLD analysis project Ga0315293, IMG submission 203071) | Sediment microbial communities from Yellowstone Lake, YNP, Wyoming, USA - YL17G13_20 | ecosystem: Environmental > Aquatic > Freshwater > Lake > Sediment | place: USA: Wyoming | collected... | reverse complement strand
GAAATAAATGTATATTCTGTGGCACTACCTTTTTGGCATTTTTCAGGTAACGATCCAGTATTGACGCGGCTTTCAGCCATTTGGTCACCCCACAACTGTCCAAGAAAAGTTAGAGGGATCACTATCTACAAAGCCATCATTAACCACAAGGCTCACAATGTATTCACCTGGCATGTCTGCTATAAAGCTTGTCTGAGGCAATGAAGGGTTAACAATCTCAGCTAAGCTTCCTTCAGGTTTGGAGACGATACTCCAGTTAAAGGTGAGGGGATCATTGTTGGCATCGTTGCTACCGCTTCCATCTAAATACACTATATCACTCATCACTACAGACTGATTCACCCCAGCGTCAGCTACTGGCTTTATATTTTCAAAACTGATAGTTACCGTATCAGGTTCGCTTGGCCATAAGAATATATCCCATACCACCAGCTCAATCACATACTCACCATGAATATCTGCTGTAAACGTCGGATTCGGAGCAAAGGGATTAGATAGTGTAGCGGCGCTTCCTACAGGCTTTGAGGTTATGGTCCATGCGTAGGTAATAGGATCACCGTCAAGGTCGTAGCTCTTTCCTCCGTCAAGCTGGACAACAGTGCCTATTACAATAATAGCCTGATCTGGACCAGCATCTGCAGTAGGAGCTGAGATGAAGGTGTTGACAAGCACCTCATCAGCCACACTTGATGCCCCATAGCTATCGGTTACTACCAACTGGATAACATAGAATCCGATCATATCAGCGAGGAATGACGGATTTGCACTGGTTGGATCATTTAATTCTGCACTGCTGAAGAGAGGCTTAAATGTGATTTCCCATGCGTAGCTCAGTGAATAATTTCCCTCTGGGTCATAGCTTCCTGAACCGTCAAGCGTAACTGACATCCCTGCATGGATGGTCTGGTCTAGTCCTGCATTGGCTATGGGATTCATATTATCAGGGGTAGCTGGATTGCAGTCATCATCTTTAAAGTTATTAGATACCTCTTCCATCCCAGGATTGACCTCTGCATCTGTATCATCACAATCTCCAGGCAGCATGGTGGTATAGTTTCCTGTTGGGGTGCATAGACACTTGTAATCTAGGGTTTCACCGTAGACGTCACCATCATTGTCTCTATAGTACACGATACACCCTATGGCATTTTCTTCATCAGTCAATCCATCGCAGTCATTGTCATAATTGTCGCATAGTTCATCAGTTGCACCCTGCATAGGATCACATATCTGAATCTCGCCATTAACACATTTAGCAATGGTGTGTTCGCAAATGCCTAAACCGCAAGTGGTAGTACCAAGTTCCTCATCTGCGCTCCCGTCGCAGTCATTATCTAAAAGATCGCACACCTCTGGCATTGGATCACCTGGAGTACATTGCTGAGGTATTCCATTAATGCAGTTTGCAACAGTCCGCTGGCATATTCCTAAGCCACAGGTAGTTGATCCCAGATCCTCATCTGTGCTTCCGTCACAATCATTGTCTGAATTATCACAAATCTCTGTAGTTGGGTTATCCGGTATACATTCCTGCGGTATTCCATTAACACAGTTTGCAACAGTTCTCTGGCACTCACCTATACCACAAGTGGTTGATCCTAAATCCTCATCAGTCTGGCTGTCACAATCATTGTCTAATCCATCACAAAGTTCCGCAGCTGGTGTTCCAGGCTGGCAGGTATCGATCTGTACACCTAACTGACAGATTAAGTTGCCTGTTGCAGCACAAGCACCAACACCACAGAATGTCTGCTGGCCATACCAGGCTTCACCTGTTCCATCATCTACTATTGAACTATCACAGTCATTATCCTTACCATCACACATCTCAGGGCTAGGCTGGCCAGGCACTGCATTGCATTCTGTTCCTGAACCATCTGGAGTGCATACAAAAACACCTTCTGCATAACATTCACCCTCGCCATCAGAGCAAGGGGCATTCACGTTAAAATTCTCATCTACTGAGTTGTTGCAGTTATTATCAATCCCATCACATAACTCTGCAGCTCCTAGATTTATTGCTGGATTGCTGTCATTGCAGTCGTCAGGTGCTTGATATCCATCACAATCATGATCTAAGAGACAACCCACTTCTAGTACTCTTGTCGCAGCATTATTTGTATTATCAGCGTCTGAAAAACCAGGCCCGATTTCTATTTCAATAGTAATATCCCCATTAACATAGGGTGTAAATGAAGTAGAAACAAATAAGTCTCCATTCATATCATAGTACCTTGTTGGTGCAATATTCACTGTGCCACCAGAAGGATACGTTGCCTTCCAGGTTATAGGTATTCCAGAATAGGAATTGTTAGCGTGAACAATGCCACTTATAGTTATCGTTTCACCAATAATGGGAGTGTTGTTAGAAAATTGAATGTCTGATGAGTCTACCCAGGCATCAAACTGTTCGGGTGGATATTGAGGACCTGGACCCGGACCAACAGGCGGCGTATAAGGAGGAGTTGGAATTCCTCCTCCGCACCCATCAGGGCAATCAACTAGCGTAAACGTGGATTCGAAATCCTCAACTAAAGTATGATCCGTTACCTGAATACTAATTTCATAATTAGAACCTGGATCATTAGGGAGAGAGACTTGTAAAGACCAGTCGCCAGTTACTGTGGTTTTTGTACTGCCTGTTTGGATAATCTCATTATCAGACACCCTGACCAGTTCATAACTGACATCGCCCTCCTTTACTGGGTAATCAAAACATGCTTCTTCACCATCTGCAAGCTTATAGACTGAGTTACCCGAAAAAGTAGCCACACAGTTGTTGCAGTATTCTGAGAAGAAAGCACGGCTTGTAATGATTTCCAGCTGATCTGGGGTAACATTCCCCACAGTTACAATGGTTCCTACCTCATTATTATCCTCATTCACTTCATCAATAAAGTTTCCCGCATCGACTTTTGCATAGAGTACAACAGGTTGGTCTGAAAAGTATGTGCCCAAATCAAAGCTAATAGGAATTGTTGTCTCACCTGGCGATAGATCAGCTATCTCAGAAGCAACTGTAACTTCTTGCCCGCAGACACTTGCAATTAAATTGATGTCAACACTCAGCTGGGTTTCTGAAGATGTGTTTTCAACAATTAGGTTAGCTGAGGTAGGATCACCTGTTTGGGATGGAGTGAGAGATTTAGCAACAAGGTCTATATCAGGCTCTTCACACGGTATAATTGTCCCTTCTTCAGTTGATGGTATAAATGTTTCTGAAATGTAATTATTTCCTCCAATAACATAGAATTTTCCGTTTACAACTCCACCAAAAGGTCCTTCCCTGAATATTTCATTATAAGGTGTTTTTTGAGTAATCGTATCAGTCATCGGATCATATTCAATAATCTTTTTCGTTTCTTCTGGATTAGTTCCATCTAAAATGTAAATCTTATTCCCGATCACCCCACCAACAGCATCCAGATTACGTAATGTTGAACCTGCTATAGACCATGAGTCACTTGAAATATTATATATAAATATCTCATTTGATTCTACCCCGCTATTCCAGCCACCAAAAACATAAATTTTATTGTTATATGCTATTGGTATTAATAAACCTTTGGGGGAAGGCATTGAAGCCTTAGGGGTAAAAGTTCTACTTTGAGGGTCAAATTCATAAACATTATTATAAGTTGGATATCCACCGCCGATACAGTAGATTTTTCCATTCGCGGCAACTGCTTCAACGTCTTTTAAAGTCAAGGGATACGTTGCGATATTTAATGTCCATAAATTGGTTGCAGGGTCATACATATCTACTGTGTTTGTTCCGTAGTTGCCCCAGATGTTTGTTCCACAGAAGGTATAAATCTTTCCATCAGATGCTGCAGCACCAAGTCCATATCTCCCATCAGAGCGTGGGAGACTGGTCAAGCTTGTCCAAGTGTTGGTCGAGGTGTCATATACCTCATTTGAGACTCCCTGCAGACGTCCTTCATGACCACACAAGGTATATATATTATTATCCAACACGACCGTAGCGCCAGCGAATCGTGGAGTAATCATATTTGCTTTATAGGTCCAGTCAAAATCAACGCAATCCAGACAATCAAGATCATCCATATCAGTTAAACCATCACAATCATTGTCTATTTCATCATCACACACCTCAGTTGCACCTGGGTTTATTGAGGCATCGTTATCATTACAGTCCTCTGGGGGAGAGTAGCCATCATGGTCTGCATCAATAGTTGTGATACCACGCACTGCACGGACATAGTCGTAGTAAGAAGCCTTATGGTGGTCGCCTGGGTATGCACCAACATTAAAACTAGGATTCCAGGCCAAGTAAGGGTAGTCAGCCCAAGTAGTAGACGTCCAGTAATAAGACGACTGCGTATTAGGGAAATATTCTGTATCTATGGAGGGATAGCAACGAGTAAAATCTATAATTGAATGAAGCTCGTTGATATTTGGCAGACGCCAGTCATCGTACCTAGCACCAGATGCATTAGCAGTACCACTTGTCCATTCACCGTCGTTATTGAGGATTAGGTTTTCACAATAGAAGAGCGCCTGTTGCCAGGTGTAGCCGCCTGGGGCTGTAGCCTGCTGCCACATCAGACCAGTGCTGGTGTCTGTTACTGTACCATCTTCATTATCGATAAAGTTATTGGTGAATTGTCCACCACGAACTGCTCGTACATTAAAGGAGAAAACAGACTTCTCCCCGGGGTGTGCTGCACCAACGTTGAAAGGGACGTACCAGGCATTAAAGGTATGGCAGGGATCGGTAGTGCTTGACCAATGGTAGCTCGCAATGGTGTTGGGGAAATAAGTGGTATTGATAGCAGGGTAGGAAATGTCCATATTTCTAATAAAAGGAAGTTCTGTAATTGCTGGCAGACGCCAATCATTATACCCCCCAAATTGTTCTGTATTAAGAGCATTAATAAAATCTTCAGTGTCAGTACCATCACCTGGAGCGCCAGGATCTCCCCCGTTTGTAGCAGGATTGCTATCATACCAGGTGTAAGTATTGTCAGCATCGTGTGGATTGCTGTAATTCTGTACACCATCTTTATCCTGCTTTATTTCCCATATGAGTCCTGTAACGTTGTCTCTGGCCATTGCCCAAGGCCAAGGTGCATCATCAGGTAAATCGTTACCGTTCTCATCTAGTTTAGTATATGACTGTGGGTTGGTTACATACTGAGCATCCTGACCATAAAAAGGTTCCCCTGGCTGGGGGCAGGTTATCTCCTGAGTGTCATTGTAGCATTTGGTTTGGCCTGTGTCTGGGATAAGAGATTTACCTCCAATATCAAAACACAGGACATTTATTGTCGCAGAAGTTTCCTGGGCTATAATTGAAGTGTTAGTGATTGTTGCAGAGCTCGTCACGCCATTAACAGATGTATTTGCTGGAGAAACTGTGGTGTCGGTAACAGTGGCATTGCTTGTCCCAATAATATCACAATCTTTTATCTCTCCATTGTTGTTAAGTTTCAACACCAAGAAGTCATAAACACCTGCACCAGATGAATTAGTCTCTCCTGCAACGATAAACCCGCCGTCTGTGGTCTGCTGGATGGATAAGACATAATCAAAAGTTACCCCTCCGTAGGTTTTCTGCCATAGTGGGTTGCCGCTTGAGTCAAGCTTTAACACCCAGAAATCGTAATCCCCTATACCAAATGAATTAGTAACTCCTGCAACGATAAACCCGCCGTCTGTGGTCTGCTGGATGGAACGGGCTTCATCAAAAGTTCCCCCTCCATAGGTTTTCTGCCACAATGGATTGCCATCCGCGTCAAGCTTCAATACCCAAGCGTCCGAATCACTTGCACCAAAATAACCAGTCAATGACCCAGTCCTCCCTGCAACGATATACCCGCCGTCTGTGGTCTGCTGGATAGATTCGGCACAATCAAAAGTTACCCCTCCGTAAGTTTTCTGCCATAATGGATTGCCACCCGAGTCAAGCTTTAACACCCAGAAATCACCTCTACCTGCACCAAATGAAGCAGTCCTCCCTGCAACGATATACCCACCGTCTGTGGTCTGCTCGATGGAATTGGCAACATCCCAATTTCCTCCTCCGTAGGTTTTCTGCCATAATGGATTGCCATCAGAGTCAAGCTTTAACACCCAGAAATCATACCAACCAGCACCAAATGACCAAGTATATCCTGCAACGATATACCCCCCATCTGTGGTCTGCTGGATGGAATAAGCTTCATCATAATTTCCTCCTCCGTAGGTTTTCTGCCATAATGGATTGCCGTTCGGGTCAAGCTTTAACACCCAGAAATCATACCAACCAGCACCAAATGACCCAGATGTCCCTGCAACGATAAACCCGCCGTCTGTGGTCTGCTGGATGGATAAAGGGCAATCAGCATCTGCCCCTCCGTAGGTTTTTTGCCATAATGGATTGCCGTTCGGGTCAAGCCTCACAATCCATAAATCATAGTTGCCCGCACCAAATGACCAAGTCATCCCTGTAACGATAAACCCGTCGTCTGTGGTCTGTTGGATGCAATAAGCACGGTCATGATTTCCCCCTCCGTAGGTTTTTGCCCACTGAGATGCAGCGATGTCTTTAGACGTAATAAATAAAGATAGAAGAATAAATAGTATTCTTAATTGTGTTTTGTTCATGGCCTCCTCCTTTTGGTATAAGTTGAATAAGAAAAAGATTTAGGGTGAACCTTGATCTCAACTCTCACCCACTACAGACAAGAGATTACTGAAACAACAAAAAATCCCTCCCACCAGAATCCTGCTTCTAGTAAAAGGGAACTTTCTACATCACACGATGCAATCCTGCTAGAATACGATGCCACGCGTGAAACCCCTCCTTTAAGAAGTTTATACCTCACATAATTTTTTAGGCAAATGATAAAAAACCCCACTCATAGAATAATCCCTATGAATGAGGTTTCAATTACGCTCTTATTTAGTACACTACCTTCGAGATAGAAAGAGAGCATACACAGCCTCTTTTTATGTTTTTTACTCATCTAAAATAAACCTATTTTTATATATCATAATATATTTTCATGTCAAGAGAATTTATTAGTTTTTTCAAAATATTCTGCCTTTCATTAATAATAACTATATAAATATAACTAAATAGAAATAAAATTCTGTTTAATGTCGAAATTACACACTAAATCAATAAATCTAATAGTGCCTAACCCACCCTATAGAAAAAATCATCACCTCTTTGTATCCTCTCAACCTTAAAGTTCGTCTCCTGCCTGAGCTTTCTATTCAACCTCGATATCTGGACTCTCAAAGCAGCCATATCATGGATATCAAGTTTGATGTTGCGGGCTGATTCGAGGATTTCTGAGTAGGTTTTTTCACCCTGGGATAGTAATTTAAATAACTCAAGCTGCTTTGGGTTTAGAATGGTATGCACATTCTCACTCTGTCTTCTTTTTCTCTCTTCTTCTAGTTTGGCAGGGGCGTTTATTTTAATCTCGGTTAGTTCTTGCTTCAGCTCGACGATGAGGAGTTCCTTTTCTTTTATTTTCTTCTCGCTCACCTCTAAGAGTTGTCTGGTGAACCTTATTTCAGTTTCTTTTTCTACCTTAAATTCTTTCAGCTCTTCCTCTAACTTTTTTATGTTTTCAAATAAGTCTCGTGGGGCTAAGAAATAACGGATGCTGTTCAGGATGCCTCTCTTTTTCTCAATGGGTATCACCTCTTTTAAGCTCGTATATCAGGGCGTATCAGGCATAACTGTTACATATAGGGGTGCTTATTTATAAAGGTTTCGGTTGTAGCGGGGATGGAACGTTATGGGCAGTATGGGCTGATACAGGGATTTATTTATTTTCACTCATGAAAATAAATAAATGAGGGGGTGAGGATTTGTTGGGAGAAGAATAAAGAAACGGAGGAATAGAATGATTTTGAATGGATTTTAAGATTGGTAACGTAGTAGTAAATATTTTTTTACGTTCTGGTGGTCAACCATAATGGTAGTAGTAGTGAATTTTAGTAAACAAGATGAGGGCACAAGATGTAGGGTCGTGAAAAAAACAGGCAGAAGCCACTGGTGATACCTGCCTTCTCTGATCTAACCTGCTCTCAAGGCACTCATCATATTCTAATGCGTGTTTTTATACTCTTTGTTAAGAACATTTTTTAGATAAGGGTTTACTTAACTATGGTACTATGCCCTCCAAGGGTCGCTATTTACAGGCTTCCGAAGGCAAACAGATATCAAACCAACCCACAGAACAACATACAAAACCATATGGAAGGCACTCATTGTCGCTAGTACAGGAGTTTTCAAGGACAGAACAAAGTTGATATGGAACGCACTTCTTTTCACCAAAGGGCGGACCACAACAACTATAGTTGTGCTTGCAATCAGAATCAAAGGTACAGGGCCCCATGAATGATCCTTCTGCGGGTGTGCATGCAGCCCCCGTTCCTTCGTCTTCTACTTTGCCAGCGCATCCAATCAGGGCATTCATTTGATCACAGCCAAGCATAAATGAAAATCCATATTCGCAAACTACTTCTATACCTCCATTCTTGGTCACGCTGATGGTAACCGCCTCTCCAATTTTGGGGGTTATCGTTGTCTTTGTGCCTTCAGACTCCATTTCCCCACAGTAGTAATTAAAAGGATCGGGGCCATAGAACTCTGTTTTTTTGCTAAACAGATTGAAATCAGATACCATCTTAGAACCATTTTCGAATAATACTTCATATTTATAGGTCATGCCACTCATGTCCCAGTCGAGATCGTAGGTACATGTACCGCTGGGTGCAAAGCAGGCATAAAAGTTACCTAGACCTAAGGCGCAGGTGCCTGTGAACGGATTGTTCGTCTCGTCGTAATTGCAGTTAGCCTCGTCAGAATTCTGGCCTGGATCAGAAGTTCCTACAGTAATACAATTTAGCAGGAGACAACTTGAGCTGGAACAATCGGCTGGATAATCATTGCTTCGGGTTGATCCAGCCGTAATTACTCGGGTTGTCTCGGTTCCATTATATGAGACAGTGATGAGCACCTCGCCATCACGTTCAACCGTCATGCAGTAATTACCGTGTCTATCAGTATACGTTTCTGAGTACACACCTCTGTTATAGTAGAGATCCGTAACATTGACTTGTTGAGCAGTAACCTTGGCACCTACTACTGGATTAAAGCCTTCAGCATCGACAACCAGACCCTGAACACATGAGGGGTCCAAGGCACGATCAACATTATAGGTAGTGAGATGAGTTATAGTAACACGGTAGCTGTCAGTCTGGGAATCATAAGTAGCATCATTCTCTGTCTGAATCCACTGGGCATTATTTAGAGTATAATACCACGTCTCAGAGGTATCAGGTTTCTCCCCAGCGGAAGGAGCAGGTACTTGTATGTCGAGCATCTTTCCATCTTTGACCTGCAGGACTTTACCATTTTGCTTAACGGCCATGTCCAAAAGCCCAAAGGTCTTTAGTGGAACTATTTCGCCATCTAGTGTTTTCCCTCGTAGCTCCCCGGGATATGCTAAAGCCTCTTCTGGGATGGCAGGATCATATGGGGTGAGAAAAACATCGACCATTCCTGTGATGGGATTACCGGATGAGTCTACAAATGCCTCTGGCGGTGCTTTGAGAGATGCACCCCGAGAACCTAACACTGTTCCACCTTTAGTTACATCAAGTTGTCCCGCATCTGCCTCTTCCATCATTATCACTGGAAGATAGGTAATATTATTTTGGTAAATATCAACGAGCTTACTACAGGTAACATAGCCTTCATGCGAAAGAATGACGATTTGATCATCGCCAGGACTCATCGCAAGGTGGAAGTTTCCATCACTTTTAGTAGAGGTGGTCAAGCTTCCTGATGCAATCTGTACTCCCTCAATTAAATTTCCCTTAGTATCTTTCACAGCCCCGTCAAGGCCAGATTGACTTTCAAAAGTGCATCCTATAAAAGTCATCACACTTAAAATGAAGACAGCTGATAAGAAAAAGTAAAACAACATTATTATAGATTGTCTTCCTTTTTTCATTGTGCACCCTCCTCTGTAAGATTAAAATTTAATTAATAAACCCCACCCTTTCAGACCAATGCCTGAGATAAGTAGGGTTGTGTTTGTTTTAGTATCCATGAGAATACCCAGAATGTTTATTCTGTGGCTACTACCCTTTAATCACATTCAGACCTTTTATGCAAGCAGTTTTCAGGCTAGGTATTTATTATAAGGTACATCTGCAAATGTTAAAGATTTCAGCCTTCCACTTCTGGTTATCGATGGTAGTAATATCAAATTTTGATGCATAAGTCGATGCCACAACATCTAGGAGTATCTAATGAAATGAAGGCTTGAACCATGTCAATAAGGTTAAAGTATCGACCTCGTAGATTTTTTGTATCAGCCGCGCCCAGGCTTTTCGCTGTGCAGGAGAAACACCTTCCGATTCCATGATTGGTAATTGGTGAAAAGCTACTAAGTTCACTTTTAAAGGACCTAACTTTGCTACGGGAGGCCTTAATGAAATAAATTATTTGTAGTAAGATAGTTCCTCGGTTTTTTTCCTTCCAACTTGTTTTCCCTAAGCTCACCAATTGTTTTTCATCCCGTCACTTCATTTAATGATTTTTTCGAAATTGACCATAGCTTTTCCTATGCACAAGGATACATAAGTGGTGCTCTTTAGCCGCAACTGTAAAATCGTGGTCGTTTTGAACCATGTAGTGTCTCTTGCTGTTTACTTTGTAAGAGGAAGTATTTATTAAAACTAACTATCTATAACTATCTATAAAAAAGGACTTATTTAATTAGTTTTAAAGACGGAGTGGTGAAAGTAATTTTTGGCATCACTTTTGCAATCTGCTTCAGACAAAGCGTAAAGTAGATTCAAAATAGGTAAATGGTAGATCAAGGATGAGGAGGTGGTAGCAGAGAAGAAAATACACTTTGAAAAACTTTGATAGATTTTGCTTCGCAGATGATCTTCTCTGAAGCAGAAAAAGAAAATAACAGTTCAGTATACTAGTTGCCTATTACACTACTTTATGCGCCGGCACTTTAAAGGCTAGCCTCTCTGAAGTGTTCATTAACCCTTAAACCTTAATCTGTAAGTAAGAAAGGAGTACGAACATGAAAAGATGTATGGTTGTATGTTGTATGGTTGCAGTATCACTGTTTTTAATGAACTCAGCGTACGCGCTCACCACCAACTGTAAATTGAATCTCAATGCTGAGCAGATTACAAAGCTCAAGACTATAAAGAGTGATGCGCAGAAGGCTGTAGAGGAAAAGGTAAAAGACCTTAGAGATCTGCGCGCTGAACTGGAAGAGGTTCTTTCGGCTGAAGATATAGATGATAGTGATGTTGAACAGTTGGTAAGTGAGATGGTTGCAATGAGAGCTGAGATAGAGAAAATTGTGCTTGATGCCAAAATAGCTTCAGCTCAGGTCTTAACAGAAGCACAGCGAGATGCCTTGCTTAACTGCAAGAAAAATCTCCAGAGCCAACAACAGGAGTTAAAAAAGTACCTCGACGAATTGCTAAATTACCTCAAGACGATGAAGCCTTCTCTTGGTTAATCTTCACTTCGGATGGGTAATAACATTGGAGGGGGTGTTACACACACCCCCTCACCACAATCGAAAACGTTTAAAGGAAAAGGAGAATAACATGAGAAAGATAATTACACTGGTACTTATGGTGGTGGTGTTTTCAACACCCTGTCTGGCTCAGGTAGACATTACCAGCATCCCTTCAATTGAAGGAACCTTATGGCAGAAAATGGACAGCAGTGAATACCAAATTGGATTTTATGGTGGGAAGACCTACTGTGGGGAAGAAGAGACAATGGGAGTGTATGTGGATACCCCTTTTATAGGTTTCTTTGTGTTGCAGTGTGAACAAGTAGCGTATGGTTTTCTTTTGCCACTTATCGGTTTTGGTCTCGCATACCCCATTGAAATTGGCGGCGAAGAATTAGTGTCATCAGACACCTGGCTTCTGGAAAGGGTTGCTGAGGATTGGATGCCTGCTGATGAGTAAATAGTGTGTATAGTAATAGTAGGTTGAAAAGGAAGTACCATCTGTGAGATACAAGAGTTGAGAGGATTACCCCAGATGTTAAAAAAGAATCGTTTCAATAAAATGTGAAGGAATGGTAAGTGCTGTCTGTCCTCACACACTACCCTCCTTGGTATAGTGACGCATTATCCCACCCAGTAGATGTCTCACATGCGCAGAGGGCAAGAAGGGCTGATAGCCATTTTAACCCCTCCTTTTGATGGCTATCATCCTTCTCCCTGCCATTGTTTGTTCACAATCTGTAACTTTAGAAGGAGCAAAACGATGCGTGATAATAGAATGAGAGTAGTGATCCTACCATTTATTTTAGTATGCCACCTCTTACTAGTTACTTTCTCACCAAGTCATGCTGAGGTGACGCTTACGGTGGGAAAGGGATCAGCGCTGCCAGGTGCCATGGGTGCAAAAGTAATGGTAAGTCTGGAGAACCAGAATCACCAGGTGAAGGGCGTTCAGCTAGATGTATGTGATGTCGATAATTATCTTTCCTGTAGCAGCTCAGTATGCGAGCCTACGGAACGCACCGCTGGATTTCTATGCTCGAACAATGAACTCACCAATGGATGCTGTAGAGTAATTCTCGTTTCCCTTGATGGAACTACCATTGAGGAGGGACAAGGAGCTATCTTTTCCCTTTCCTACACTGTCTCGGCAGATGCACCCTCCGCACAGTGCAGAGACCTCATTCCAGACAACGTGCGGATTTCAGATAGTAGCCGTCAGGATATACAAAAGCAGCTAGTGCCTGGAAGTGTGTGTTTCCCCTGTGCATTTGATTCGGATTGTGATGACAGACTGTCTTGCAATGGTGAAGAGCATTGTGTACGGGGTACCTGCACATCAGGAAACGATCCCTGCCTTTCAGGTGAGCTATGCGATGAGCGTAATGATATATGTGTGAATAAATGTTCTGAGGATTCAGAGTGCAGTGACGGATTGTTTTGTAATGGTGTTGAAACCTGTGTAGGTGGATACTGTCAGTCTGGTACTTTACCCTGTCTACCTGGAAAGTGTGATGAGGCGAGGGATCGCTGTGTACCTACTACTACCACCATCGCCCCAAGTACTACCACCACTGCTTCCCTCACCACCATAGTTCCCACAACCACGACCACGGTGCCCGCGAGCACAACCATTCCAAAACCGCTACCGATTACCACTACTACCACTACCGCCACCGCCCACTCTTACCAGGTGGTGATCTCACCTCCCTCTCCCACGCTCAATTCCGGTGAAACGGTGCAGTACACTGCCAAGACCACTAATCACGGGGAAGAGGTAGAGGGAACATACTATTGGGAGATTGTCCCTGAGAGCAGTATTGGGAGTGAGATAGATGAGAATGGATTTTTCATTGCAGGAGATAATACTGCCCGCACAGAGATTATAGAAACTGTTGAGGTAACAGATGTCGATCATGAGCGTGTATCAGCGACCGCTAGGGTAATGATCAGGTTGAATGAACCTTCCCTCCCCGATTGTGAGGTGGCGATTATCCCGCTGTCTGCAACCGTTTCTTCAGGGTGTTCGTTGGTCTTGGAGGCTACCACTACTGGTAATGAATGTGTACCAGGAGACTATGAATGGTTGATAACGAGCGAGATTGGAAGCGTTATTGGTGAGGAGGGACTCTACAGTGCGGGGATCAATACAACTGGCTCTCCGGTTACTGATACTGTCGTGGTGATCGATCGTGCCAACTCTGACAGTAGTTCTTCCGCTACCATTGTGGTCGATAGAAACGTTATTTCAATCTTTCCCCCCACGCTCCTTGGCTCGCCCTGGATTCCCATCCCCTATTTTCTGATTATTGTTGGTGAAGATAGTTACTTTAATCTTGACTCTACAATCGCGTTTGAACCAGGGGGAGATATCATCCCACTTTTTCAAATAGGGTATGGCACGACCTTTTTCACCCTGGTGTTACTCGATGCCAATCCTCTAGAAGGTGCAGTTGCTATTACGATCGATACGAGTGGTGAACGCGTAGGTGGGAAAATGAATATAGAGATGCTTGGGTTTCCTATTCTCTGAGGATGAGGGGATTTCCTCATACTAGGTAACATCTCATATAATCCTCAATTAAAAAGATCATTCACATACTTTATGTGTTGGTATCTTCAGGAGGTACTATGAAGGAGTTTTCTGATGTCAAAGATAATGAAATTACCAGAGGGAGAAAAGAGAATCTACAAAATACTGCTTGTTGATGATGATCCCAGTATGCTCGAAGTAACCTATGAGATTCTTAAAGATAAGGGCTACCAGATTACCACCGCAATCAGTGGAGAAGATGCACTTGAAGTACTAGGTGCGGGTGAGTTTGATATGGTTATTACTGATCTCACTATGGGTCAGGTAAACGGAATTGCCGTTCTTAAAAAGGCTAAAAAGATAAATCCAAAAATCTTTGTGATCATAGCAACAGGAAATGCTCCTAGTACCTTTGCCCTGGAAGCCCTACGATACAATGCTGACGACTACCTACTGAAACCATTTAGGCTTTCTGATTTAGTGGATCGCGTGTCCCGCTGTCTGGAGAAGCGTACCCCGCTTAACGTGAACTATGCGTAGCAAGGTGTAATAAGAGAACATAGTTTTTTGGAAGGATGGTAGGCTGTTAATTGAGGAACTTATGGAGGAGCGTACTTACCATGAACGATCATTGAACTCACAGGTGTAAAGGTCAAGGTACAGGAGCTCAGTGCGTTAGTAATAGGGAGGTGATATGGACCATGCCAAGTAAGATAAAAAATGTGACACTTTACTCTGTCCCAGAGCTCTCCAAGAGATTGGATGTTACTAAGGTTACTATCAGAAGTTATCTCAGGGAGGGTAAGCTCAAAGGCAAGAAAATAATGGGCAAGTGGTTTATTCCAGGTGAAGATGTAATAGAGTTTTTTGAGAACCCAGTTAATAAGGGATAAGGAAAGTTATAGGCAATAACTATCGCTGGCGGTTGCCTTTGAAAAATACAAGAGCATATTATCCAAGAACAATAGTGATTATTTGCACGAAGTGGAAGTGATGTAATAGCTAGGTGTCTTTTTAACGCTAGATTCGGGTTAAAACTTTATCTTCTCAAGTGCAACCTTGGTAAACTCCCTGTCATCCTGCCCTAGGTTCACCTTTACCTCGTCAATGGTAATAAATGTTTTATACTCTTTTTGAACATTTTCTACCACTGCCTTCTTCCAAAACCACACTCCTGATACACTTTGCCACTTAATGGTAAATCTTTTCCAGAGCGCTCCTGCCCGGTCATAATAGTCTATTTTTAAAGGTATCCAGTCCTGCTGATCAATCCAGCTAATCCTCTTTCCGTATTTCATATCTTTTTGGATGGGTGTACTCTCCACCACATAACACATTTTGCCTTCATGCGCTTCACTTCTTAAAAGCGAGTGTGCTTCTTCTTCTTCCAGATTGATGTCCACATAGTCCATAAGGCTAAAATCTGACTCGGCAGAGGGTCTAAGGAACTCAACATTAGTTACTCTCTTCGCAGTACGCATCGCATGAAATATAAAATACCAGAATGCTCTCTCCCTTCCCTTATAATTCCAGACGAGATAGCACTTTTTGTTGGTAGTGGAGGGATAGGTATAGCGTACTACTGACTTATAATTAAAATCATCGACGCCTCTATAATTCTTCCTGTTTTCAGTGTACCCCATTCTGTGCCGTTCTTTTCCCTTTTCCGTGAACACCCATGAAGTAGTTATAATATAGTCATCCCCCTGCTCTCGTTTACTGACCTTGGTCATAATGGCGATGCCATCTAGTGCTTTTTCATTCCTCCCCGGTTTCTGGGCACTTTCCTTGATCTCTGCTCCAAAGGCACTGCTGATTGAATGAGAGAAAACCTTGCTATAGTTTTTACCTCTGTCAATCTGGAGGGGAGCTTTTGTAAAAAGCAGCGCACCAGGGTTTTGCACTAGCAGAAAGATGGCAATGCTGATGATGCTGTAGAAATACTTTTTATCCATCGGTGCACCTCGCTATTCTTTCTTGATGTTGTACCTCTCGATTACCTGTTTTGGTGGTGACCGCCAACTCCAGCAAGGCTCATAGAAAAATCTGCGTTACGCTATAGAAGTGGTAGCAGGATCGTCAACTATGGTATGCGTTCATCTGGAGCATAGGGTATCCAGTGTTTTATAACTTTCTGTAGTCTCCCATCACTTTCCCAGGTTTCGAGGAGCCTGTTGGCATGTTGCAAAAGCTGTGTATCGTTTTTCCTCACTCCCCACGCAAGGTACTCTTCAGTAAGGAGAACCGGGAGGGGGACTACGCCATCAGCTTCTCTTTCCGACGTTATCAACCAGGCAACCGGCGCATCGTATATGAAAAAATCAATTCTTCCTTCAACAAGGGCTTGCACACCTTTTTCTGCCGAGGGATAAGGAGATTTCTGGCTTGCCAATGGCAACTCCTGCTGCACAATAAAATCACCGGTTGTTCCCTTCACAAATCCAACTCTCCTGTTGGTCTTTTTAATGGACGCAGCAGAGGAGTATTGTGCAAGATCTTCTCCGTGCGCTAACACTGTTTGGCCTGTCTTGAGATAGGGAGAAGTAAACGCTATTCTGACCTGCCTCATGGCAGTAATAGTCATCCCTGACATTATGATATCGGTTCTATTTTCTAGAAGTGCAGGGATTAGATCATTCCATTCCAGTTCGAGGAAGCGCACTGACTTATTGAGCTCCTTGGCGAGGGCGGTGGCTAATTCAGCCACAAGCCCCACCATCCGTCCTCCCTGCTTAAAAATAAGAGGGGGAGCGTCTGGAGTAACACCAACCCAAAGAACATTTTCCACGGGGGTGGGGGCTGGAACAATAGTCTTTTCAGTGCCTTTAGTGGGCATCCAAAGAGAGCACCTAAGATCATAGCTCCTACTATCATGATCCCAAACTTCTGCTTTATTTGATTAGCTATCATTGCTCCTATCCTCCCTTGAATGGTAACCTACCGTTTGTGTATTTTTTAAACGCAGAGTTTATAACAATCAGGGGTATACAAAGATATAATTTTTTTAAGTAACTAGGATTCTTTGCTCGTTGATTGTGCGATATGTATTCCTACCAGCCGTGCTACCAGCAGCACCAGATAGATCTGACCAATTACTGCTTCCGTTATGGCAAACGATCTGGCAACATCGGTGAGGGGAGTGATATCCCCATACCCCAGGGTGGTGATGGTAATAAAACTATAGTAAATGAAGGTGAGTCGAGTTTCTCCACCAAGCCCCTGCACAAAGGCAAAAGATCCAGGCTGTAGGCTTTCTACAACTCTAGCATTTCATCTATCACTTTATCAAAAAGGTGAAGCTACGATCACATAGGTTGTCTGCTCAGGGTCACCTGCCTTCCGGTAGAAAACTTTATCATATTGATAATAGGTGGCCCCTTCCACTTTGATCTCAACCGCATCTTTAGGAATACTGGCTACCTCGGTTCCGAGGGGTGGATCAACGACCACATAAAGATATTGTCCTTCTCTCTTGATCCGCTCGTAAAAGGCGTGGTTACTTATGTAGTAGGTCTTCCCGCTCACCTCAAGGGTAGTTGCATCTTTCAACTCCTTTACCTCAGCCCCTTTAGGTGTCGAGATCTCCACGTAATGTACTTCACCCTGATAGTAAACCCGGTCATACCAGACACTACCACATTGGTAATAGGTAACGTTGCCAACCTGAACTACTACATGGTTGCAGGACAATCCTACATAGACATTGGCAGGGGTATAATGCATGTCGTAGTAATGCCAGTGGTCATCGTACCACTCATTATAGTAGTCATCATACATATCGCCAATAAAGTCCTGGCGGTCTTCTTGAATTGCCCTGGCTGCAGTATATTCTCCAAGGTTGGAATCTTTTATGCTCTCCCCTAAGTCTCCTCGTTGTTCACTTCTATTACCTTGTCGTTCTTCCCTGGAAGCTTGTCGTTCACCTTGCTTTTCTTCACGAGTAGTTTGCCGTTCTGTTTGTTTTTCTTCACGTGTAGCCTGCCCTTCATCGCGCTTTTCAGTACGGCCATCCTGCCGATCAGTGCGGGTATTCTGTCGTTCACTTTCACGGTCAGTACGTGTATCTTGTCTGTCAGTTTGTCTGCCCGCGCTGGTATCCTGTCGTTGCTGTATACCCTCACCGCGGGAATCGAACCGGTCTGTGCTGCGATCGCCTACCGCGCTCTCTCCACCCGTTCGCTCCGGCCGTGATCTGGAGGAATCGTAAGAGCGGCTGCGATCCATCCCACTGTTACGAATGGAACCCATCTGTGAACCACTGGAACGAGAGAATCCTCCCCCACCGCCACCTCCCCCACGGCCACCTCCCCCACCGCCACGTGCATCGACCATATCCGTGGCTAAAAAGAGTGACATTAACCAGAATACCAATGCGCACTTGAGGATATAATTTATTTTCATTGTGCACCCCCTTTCTCACTATCGTTCTTCCGAAGTGTAACAAACCTTATCTGACGCGCCCCTTCAGGAGGACTAAACTGGAAGATAGCATCGGAGAGTTCGGGCTGGGTATCCCATTCCACCAGATGCGCGACGAACTGCGGCTCACCCGGCAGTTCTTTGTAGGTGATCACGACTTTACGGATGAGGGGTTTCTCTCCGCGCTCAACCCAGAATTGCCAGTCAAGTGATTTACCCCGGAAGGCGAGATGATCGCAGGCAGTAACGCCAAGGTAGCTCTCCCCCACATACGATCCTGATAGTGGCACCTTTAAAAGAGGAGAGAGGTCGTTATAGAGCAGGTCTGCCAGCGGGCGCGGGTCCTTGAACACGGTTTCGAGATAATCGAGCGTCTCATCAATAGTGTCAAAAACGGGAATTTTTGTATACACATTTGAGCTCTCTTCATACAACGTCGCAACAGCTCCGTCATACCAGAACCGGCGGACATCGCCTTCATCGAGCGTGCGTGATGCATAGATGCGGTTGGGACGCTTGACGGTCACCTCTGCAGTGGATCCAAACTGGAGCTTCTGCCCCGAATCCTGTACCACATCTATGGCCGCAAGCCCTTTCAGTCGGAACTGGTTAAGACCGGTCAGATACGAGGTGGCCTTTTTAAGGATTGCTAATGCCTGCTCATCGACACCAGTGCTGCTATCTACTGCAGTCTGTTTAGTCTGATCAATCTTTCCAGCATTGGCTGACCCAGCAATGACGGTTGGCCGTATCGCAAAGTTGAGCAACCCTACTACAGCCACAAGGGCTAGCTTGATAAAGGATGTCTTTTTTATTCTTTTCATCTTTTTACCTCCTCCCTTAGTTTAAGATGTAAACCTTTCACATTACCTCTCAGCAGGGCACCTTTTGTATCCCCTCGCGGGTCTGTGGAATGGAGTACTTTTCCTGCGGCTTCCTGCTGTAAAAGTAACATAATTGATGTCTCGTAAAAAGTCAAATTTCCCCTCCCCTAGCGGGAGGGGATTAAGGGGAGGGGGATGATAGCTGATTGCAATATCTCTCTTTTTCACCCTCACCCCATCCCTCTCCCTAAATGGAGAGGGAGCGTTTTTGACTTTTTACGAGGTTCTCATAATCGGTTCTTAAAAAACTGTTTTAAAGCGCACGCCAATCACTACGGTGGTATCAACCTTCTCTGGGGCAGGATCTATAATCTGTACGTCCGGGGTCATGTGCAGCCATGGGGTCAGGGTAAGGTTATAATACAGCTCCACCCCCTGCTCATTATGGGTGCGGCGCTTTACGAACCGGGGCAACTTGTCGCTCAGAACGGTGTGGTAGTAGCCGATGCCAAAGCTATCCCGGCCACGTCCGGGTATGATTCCCTTGCCGGCAATACCGATGCTGTAGAACCTTTCAATTGGATTGACCTGTTTATCGGATAAACCGAAGCGCCCGAATACACCGATACCCTGTTCCGGTTTACCCGGAACCGTATAGAGATACTGATCGAAATCATAAAATAATGACCCGTCTTCATGCTGACGATTTGCCGTGAATAAATCTTCTCCAGTTATAATTGCCTCGATGATGGTACGGTCGTTCCGCTCGAATCGAAGGCGGCTCCTGTCACTCCAGGTAAACCCCAGGCGTTGGTGCCCGGGCAGATTGAAAGGCTTGATGCTCACTTCTGACATCAGAAACACGGAGGTTCCTCGCTGGAACACCGTGCCTGACCCGCTGCGGTCAGCACGGCCCTCGGAGTCAAACACCTGAGCGATGATACTAAACCACTCTCTCGGCAGCAGCAGCGCACCAGCCCCCAAATAGCTAAACGGTACTGTGGTGCCTATAACCGGGTTAAGATAGAGGGCGGTGTTCATAAACTGCTCTGTCTCGTCGTGGGCAAAGACATTTGCATCGCGCGGAGAAAACTTGCCAGCCATTACTCCCAGCCATTTAGAGAGGAACTGCAGGTAGAATGCTTCAGATAGTGCCCAGGTGTCAGTCTCAGGTACGGCAGGATACAATGCGTCGGTATTGACCGGCATTAGGGCCCCGGTATTTCTGTTATTGCTTGGTCCAAAGCGGGATTCACCACGGACCTTGATTAACCCGCCTGGCCAAAGGCCGGCCTTCCCTGTGTCTAACTGAAACCCATAGTCAGTCCCGGCCTGGTGTGCCCACTCATACTTTTTGCCACCCGACACGTTTCGCTGGGGAGTGAAGGTAATACTCACATCAAAGCGCAGGCCTTTGTCCATAAGTTGCTGTCGCACCCCGCCCCAGTCGCCCGTTAAGGCCGGTCGTGTAAGCAGGTTCCCCCGGTAGTCCAGGCGTTCAACCAGCCACGGCATTTCGTCTGACGCTGCCTCAGTTCCTGAGGCAGACCCGGGTTCATCAGCAGCGGCTGCACCAACGGGAAGCGTAACGGTAAGTACAACCAGAAATAGTATCAGGAGTGTCAAACTCCATTTTATGGATAGGTATCGTTCCTTCATGGACCCTTTCTCCTCACCAGCGCGTGGACTACTCACAGTCTACCAATCAGTGTTGTTTGATGAACTTTCGCAGACTACTCATTTCTGAGACTCCTCGTACGATAACAACGACTTCCTCTATTAGGGCAGCCATCCACGTTTCTTGTAAGCCTTTTCCACTTTCTTGGCGACTTCCTTAGCGGTACGTTTGGCATCTGCTTCGACGGTCGCCAAAAATGTCTCGTTCACCCCGGTAGTGACCGCACCAATCACTATTGGCGCGGCGGCTGACGCGGCTCCACCGGCACCGAGACTCGTCAGCATGCCGGGCTTGAGGCTGCTCTTAGTCATGGTTTCAGCCTCAGCGATCAGTTGTCCACCTTGAATGGCCTGGATGCGCGTCCGAAGCTCCGAGCCCCCCAGCCCGAAGCCGACCCATACCCGGGTCGTTTGGTTTCCCTCATCAATCGTGATGAACTGGCCGGTCAGCATCAGCGTGGTACTCGAGGGCCTGACCTGACTGCCGGCACGGGTAGCCTTAATCCCCCGCGTGCGGAGTTCCTCCACCAGAACATCAGAGAGCTTGTTGGTTACCATGTGACCAACTTTATTTTCTTCCTCTGATACGGACCGGCTATTGCTATTGCGCATGACCTTAGCCATTACGCCTTGATCAAGCTTTACTTCCGCCGATGTGACCGCGAAGTCATTAACAATAACCATATCCGGCCGCGGAAGCGAGCCCGTCGTTTTCTTTGTTTGGTTGACCTTGGCCGTCGCACACCCGCCCAGAATCACCAGCACCAGGCCGAACACCATGAGGTCTTTCATCTTGCGCGTTGTGATGTTTAACATATGCTTCCTCCTTTCCAGTTTGTGTAAGGGGTTTACTTAATATTTAATATTGAGACCCGACCCTATTTTTTCGTCACCTGTGGAACACCGTAGGCTTTCAGAAGCTGCCGGTTATAGGCCTCGTGAACATCATCCAACATTCGGAAATCGCTGCCGGGATAAAGCCTTTCTTTTTTCAGAAAGAAACAGTATACACAGTTCAAATTGCAATCTGAACCCGTAGGCTTGGCCATGACGTGAAACGCCCGAGGAGCGTCAGCTGAGGTCATCTATTTTCCTCCTGCTATTCACTTGCCACTCATTCCGAGATATGCTTCAACTGCCTGCTCCACATTAAAGAACATCCGTGGCATTAATGGCATTGGGTCGGACTGATCTTCCCAGAAATACGCATTTTGAGGCCTTAGAACCGGATTTTCATGCCCCAAAATGTCCTTGTAAGGTGCCGGAGATTCCCTCAATTCATAGCTCCCGTTCACTTCAATCACCTCACGCCCCTTCGCCTTGAACCCAAGCTTCTCCTTCGTAGCCGCCACAAATGCCTCGCTGCCCACCGCAGCAGCGGTCAGTCCCGCAAGGACATCAAACCTGAGCCACTCCCGGGAATTGCCGGGCAGCCAACCCAGGATCGGGATGTATTTTCTTAATCGACCCGGTACAACAGACGTTTGCACGTTCACCTTTCATTTCAAACTAGTGTCGAGTGACGAGGGCCGAGTACTGAGTGTAGAGTCTTCCCCTCGACACTCTTTACTCGTCACTTGCTCTGGATTGCCACGGCCAGCGGCCCTCGATCTCCACCACTAAAGACCAGCTCAGGAACGTACGAATGAGCACTAACACTCCCAACACCGCGATGTTGTACAGGGTTGGGCTAAGTGCGACCGTTCTGATGATATCGGCCGCAACCAGAAATTCCAGCCCTAACAGCAGGGCTTTCCCAATCTTATATTTGAACCGTTTGTAAGCGTCACCAACTTGTTGCCTTTGGTGAAAAAATAGCGGCCGATGCCATAAATGATGCCTCCCAAAATAATCACTACTGCCAGGGCCTCAATGCCCTGAGCCACTAGCTCGATTACTTCACGAATCATGCCTGACCTCCTCGCCTGATGTCCTTCCCCATTTGTGATACTTTAATCCAGGTCAGCGTCCTCCCAATACATGGTGCGCCAGCCTCTCACCGCTGCAAGGTTTATAAGCCGAGCAAGATCAATAGAATGACGATGAGAGGTGTGAACGTTTTTCATTTTTACCAATTCAATGAGACTTTTTTGTTGCGTCTTGGGACTCTTGGCTTAGATCCTGATGAAGATCAATCAAGCTCTGTTGACTTGCCCTGATTGTTCCCCGCAAAGGTTGGTCAAGATCCATAATTAACCACATCACCGACGCCACGAGAAGCGCGAGCATCGTTGTTAGGATTCGCATCCTCTGTCCGCGCGTCCCGAAATAATTTCCCACCAGCCACAGGGTGATGGCTGACACAACAAAAAGTACCAAATAGATAGAGAGAGGAACGCGATTCCTGAATGCGGCCAGTCTTTTGCTGTGAAGGTCAATCATCTCATTCAGGGTCTGAAGAAATATCGAGGTGATAGGATTGGGGCTCTCCCTAGCCTGAGTGGCTGCATAAGACCAGATCAAACTAAGCAGTTGTTTTGTTCGGTTGTCCACTTCATGGATTTTCTCTGGAGCGTCATCCGTCATGCCGGCGATTTCTACCCGAAGTGCTGTATATTGGCGCAGCAATTCCTGAATCTCAGAACTCCTAGGCTCCGGCAACGTTTTTGCCCGGAGATAGGTGGTTCCTATCGCATTGGCTTCTTCGACAACCAGTTGCCTTCGTGTTTCAAAACGGCCCGTAGACATCGAATAGGTGAACCCAAGCAAGAGTGCAAGCAGTGTCATTACTGCGCCTAGAATGAGCGCAATATCTCCCTTTTCGATGCTGTCTGAACCAGCTTTCACCCTCCCCTTTTTTACCCAAAAACCAATTTCCGCTGTCACAATCAGCACGCCCACAAGAGCCAGACAGATCATGAGTGGGTCTAATCGATAGAAGATATTTCCCGACATAGAACTTTCCTCCTCCTCAGTGACCGGAACGTGCCCCGTCCCGCCCTCCCGGGATAGGCGGGGTCCCTGCCTACCGGCAGGCAGGAAGGGGCACAATACAAAAATGATATTACATTGCCGGGAAGCCCCGGCGTGCCTGTCCCGTCCTAACGGGATGGCCGGGGAGCTTCAATGTATCTCATCCCCTGTAACCGCCACTCGACACTCTTTACCTACAGACCGGTGAGCATCTGAAACAACCTTGCCGCCAAATCGGCAACCGGATACTTCAAAAACGCCAGTGGCAGCAGCGGCAGGATCGCGGATGCCGCCAGTTGCACCATGAGCCTCTGGCCCGCGGGGATTATTCGCATATTGCGCACGACGTTGACGCTGTTGGTCAGGTCGGCCAGCGACTGCATATCCGGCGTACCCAGCAGGGATTCGCCGGATGCGTTTTCGCCCCGGATCCATTTCCGGTCGAAGTTGTTCACGTAGCGGGACGCCATGCGCATGTATTCGCTCCACCCGGTTATGCGGCATATCCAGAGCTTGGCGGAAAACAGGAAGAGCGGGCCTAAGAATAGCACTGCATTCAGAAGCAGGACCATCGGAATCAGGCGGTACAGGGTCTCGAACGCCATCGTTCCCGAGAAGATGCCTTCCGCAAAAGACGCGGAAAAGACCGCCGAGATCGCGGCCGCCAAGGGAGTGAAATGTTCCTGCACGACCTCCAGATATCCCAGCCCTCCCGCGCTGTCGGGGTGAGTCGGGATAAGGTGGAGATCGAGTTTTTTCACGCGCCAGAGGAAGTACCACCAGAGCCCCAGATGCCAGAGCCAGCGAAACATCAGAAATCGAAAGAGCGGAAGGCAGAACCCCATATACCAGGCAAGGATCGGGCCAACCCGCCCCCCCGTCTGGGCAAGAAGCGGCGCCCAGTTCCCCGACTTGCCCGGCAAATCAACGATCGTCTCAATCAAGGGTAGCGCAAACGCCGCCAGCAGAAACAGAACCTCCGCCAGCCAGGAATCCTTCAGGCGGCTGACACGGCGGATATCCGACTGCAGGGCCGGCAATTCGGCGTCAGGCACTAGGCCGGAACTCACGATTCCCCGGGCAAACTCCGCCATCAAGGGAACCACCCACGTTTCGCACAGGAAGAACAGCGGAATGGCCACCAGGAGTCGGACATGAACGCCGATCACGGCAAAAGAAAACACCTTGTGGCCGAATCCCAACAGGAGCGTCAACAACACCAGAACACCCCATGCCAACAGGCCGAGTGCCACCCCCAGCCAAAAGGTATTCGTTCCTCCCCGGACCAGGCCCAGGCGGCACCCCAGCCACTGCAGAGGACCGCCGAGCAACGAGAATTCCTGAATGTTCTCATCTTCTTTCATGATCCGCATCATCTCGCCCTATTGAATAAATTGAAGACACTCATCGACATCCTGGTCGGCCCCGCTTCGTCAGGGCTTCTCCCCGCGGCCAGAACGGGCTTCGAAGCCTGCGGCCATCGAGGCCCGGAGGTCCACCAACGGCTGCTGAGAAACCGTAACATAGCCGCTCTGCGGGCGGTCGAGCGCCGGCGTGTTGACTTCATTACCATAAGTCAAGAGCAAGCCCGGACCGGCGTCATCAACCAGGATGATGAGGACGTTCGGCGCGTCTTGCTGAAGCCGCTTTGGCTCCACGCGTTTCTGTGGATGGAATCCTGCATCGTCAGCCCCGCGGTGGAGGCGACGGCGTAGGTGGGAACGGCAGAACTTCCTGCCCGTTTGCCTGTCCGACACCCCGCCCCCCCCCACCAACGCGGCACCGCCCATATAACGTGCGGGGTACTCCTAAGCGTTGGCCGTGCCCGAGATCGCTACGAGCAAAGCGACGAAGGTGATTCGGCGCGCGAGTGGTGGTATTTTGGTAACATGATAGAAAAGGTATTGGGATATTGTATAAAAGTCAAATAAAATTACGGCTTCATTCCATAAAACATGCCTATTACCTTATTATACGTCATACGTATAAATATTGGATTTTGTTTGCGGTAACAAGAGATGATGGGTATTATGCCTGACTTCCAGCCTCAGAAAGCCATTCATCCCGTTTATGCGTGTATCAAGCTGTGGGCTTCCTTCAGTGAAGAAGGAGGAAAAAACTCGATCTCCGTAGTCCTGAAGAATAATGGATGACCCCTTTGCTTTTCAGTCCCTCCATACATCCTCTCTGCCTGCTGAGGTCGGATGCATCAGAAATCAAATAAAGCTCCCTTGATGAGCTTCGGCAGCACCGGGGTTACCTGGAGCTGTATGTTCCACATCTGGCCGAAGCGGTCCGGGCGTATGGGCATGTACTGCGCGGCAAGGCCGAGCTTTACCGGAAGCCTGCCGAACTTTACTATCTTATTGACGCCAAGTCCCACGGGCACCGTCCACCGGTTGTCCTTCTCAACCTCCCAGTTGGCAAGTATATTGCCCGAATATCCCACGCTCCAGCCGTCTTTTAAGAACCAGGACGCAATGGGCTGCAGATTCATCTGGTTGGTTGACTCACGGTGCTTGTCGCCGGCAAAGGATGACCAGTTCTGCACGAAAGCCCCGAGTATCCATTTTTTTGAAAGATAGCCCACCACTGCCGCCGGGCCTGCCTGCCACTTTTCCTGTCCTGTGTATTTGGATGTGGCGGTGGGGAAAATAAAAGTGGGGCCGATGCCCAGCAGCCAGTTGCCGACAAGGCTCGGGCCGGGAGAGAACATTTCCATTAAAATGGTATCGCCAAAGCCCGTTGTGCGCCGGTACTCCACTTTGGGCCGCAGGCTCCCCTTGGGCCGGTACACATGCGGGTAGGGCGTGGAGTTGAAAAGCTGAAACACCGGCCGCGTTATGAGATTCCAGTCTTTGGTGAGCGCTATGGGCAGTACGGGCTGAAACTGCAAATTTGACTGCCAGCGGTCCGGCCGATCAAGGTGGTAATTGTTCTGCTGAATCGACAGAGACCACAGGCTGCTTACCGGGTTGGTAAGCTCCTTGTTGAGCTCGGTCGCCGACGTGCCCTGGTTTTCATCATCTGCGGCCGGGGCGGCATCATGCCTGCCTTCCCCATCCGCTGCTGTGCCGGTAGTGGGAGTAAAAAAAAGAAACAGTGCGGCCGCGACCAGCAACAATTTAACTACCATTTTCATAATTGCTATCCTTTCTTCTTGTTGGGGATATCTGCAAATCAAATCATCAAATAAATGATCGATTACCTATTGTTTGTTAAAAAATTTTTTATTTTGTTACATGTTTCAGGAAGGCTGATTGTTGCGTCCGTCTGGAAAAACACATCATACAGCACCGTATATTTAAGCAGACTGTGTTGATCTGCCGCAGCCAATCAACCCAGCCAGCTAACTGCATTCTTTTTGCTCAGCCGCTCTTCTTATTCTTTATTTCGTCGCCATATATTTCACGTACACCTGATCGATCTTGCCGTTTATTAATTCTTCTTTACTGCCGCGCCATGATCACTTTCATTGTCTGTTCATCGTCCTTGATCAGTTCTCCGCTCACGTCCACGGTCGCGCTGTAGAGCGTGCCGGTGAACTTGAATGGCGGCTGGTATTTGTCCCAAACCGGCGAGCCGGTGTCGGCGCCGCACACCATACCCCCAGCAAGACCGATCGCCAGCGGCATGGTGAGAGGAATATCGACCTGCCCGACTAGCTTGCCATTAATGTAGAGCTGGCCGCGGCCCGGCGCGCCCTTACCGTTCTTGATGTCGGGTTTGCCGGTCACCTCGAACTCGAAGCACAGCTTGTGACGTCCCTCCGGAACAGGGACTTTCGATTCAACGTGGAAGAACTGGCTACCGACGTAGTTGTAGACATAGTGGAGCTTGCCGCCCTGCACGTAGAAGGAAAAGCCGCCCTGGACATCGCCGGCGGAGAGCAGCGCTCCTTCCGCACCACCCTTGGGGATCTCGACATCCGCCGTGATGCTGTAGGGCCGGTTCAGCACATTGGGGCCGGCGTTGACCGGCACCATCTGCGTGCCCGGATAGTATGTGTAGTTGGTGCGAGCGACCGCGATCTGCGGCCTCTCATCGCCAAATCTCAGAGTGCCGCGCGAGTCAATGGGAAGGACGTTGTACTTGCCCGCCTCGACGTACCACATCGCGATCATTTCGATCAACTTCGCTTTGTTCTGGGCCGCAAGGTTATGGTTCTCGGCGAAGTCCTTCTCGATGTGATACAGCTCCCAGCCTTTGGCATCCAGCTCGGTCAGCTTGTCCTTATCGATCGGCGCGCCGAAGAAGGCGCCTGATTCCTTAAAGGACGTGCCCGGCCACGGGCACACCGCTCGCCAGCCGTCGTGATAGATGGACCGGTGCCCCATCATCTCGAAGTACTGGGTGATGTGCTTCGTGGGTGCTTTGGCGTCATTAAAGGCGTGGGCGAAGCTGTGGCCTTCGATCGGCGACTGGGTGACGCCCTTGATGGAGGTCGGGGCCTCGATCTCCAGCGCCTCGAGCACCGTCGGGACCATGTCGACGGCGTGGGCGTATTGCGCGCGCACCTCGCCCCTTGCCTTGATGCCCTTGGGCCAGTGGACGATGAAGGGGTCGCTGATGCCGCCGCGGTAGGTCTCGCGCTTCCAGCGGCGGAACGGCGTGTTCCCGGCGTAGGTCCAGCCCCAGGCGTAGTGATTGAAGGTCGACGGGCCCCCGAGCTCATCGATCATCTCCAGGTTCTGCTTCAGCGAGTCCGGCACGTTGTTGAAGAACTTGTTCTCGTTTACCGACCCGGACGGACCCCCTTCCGAGCTGGCGCCGTTGTCGGAGATGAACATGATCAGCGTGTTCTCCCACTCGCCGATCGTCTTCAGGAAATTGAACAGGCGGCCATAGTGGTAGTCCGTGTGCGTCAGGAACCCGGCAAAAACTTCCATCATGCGGGCATACAGCTTCCTCTCGTCGGCGGACAGCATATTCCAGTCCTGTACATCGGGATCGTGGCGTGACAGCTCGGCGTCCTGCGGAATGATGCCCAGCTCTCTCTGACGCTTGAACACCTTCTCGCGGTAGGCGTCCCAACCGTCGTCGAACTGGCCTTTGTACTTGTCGGCCCACTCCTTCAGGACGTGATGCGGCGCGTGCATAGCTCCAGGGCAGAGGTACATGAAAAAGGGTTTGTTCGGCGCGACCTGTTTGGAGTCGGCTATAAAGCCGATGGCTTTATCCACCAAGTCCTCGGTCAGGTGGTAGCCCTCTTCGGGCGTTTTCTCGGGTTCAACGCTGTGGTTGTCGTACACCAGCTCCGGGTAGTACTGGTGGGTGTCGCCGCCCAGGAAGCCGTAGTAACGCTCGAAGCCGCGCCCCAAGGGCCAGCGATCGTACGGACCTGCCGCTGAGATCTGATCTGCCGGCGTCAGGTGCCACTTGCCGAGGGCATAGGTGTTGTAGCCATGCTGGAGCAATATCTCGGAGAGCATGCCGTTCTCGAAGGGGATGTTGCCGTTGCCGCCGGGGTAACCCGTCGAGCCTTCGGTGATGCAGGACATCGCATTGGAGTGGTGATTGCGCCCAGTCATGATGCACGAGCGTGTGGGCGAGCAGAGCGCCGTGGTGTGCATGTTGTTGAAGAGCAGGCCGTTGGCGGCGAGATTGTCGATATTCGGCGTCTTGATCGGACTGCCGTAGCAGCCCATCTGTCCGAAGCCGGTGTCATCCTGGACGATGAACAGGACGTTGGGCGCACCCTCTTTAGCCCGTAGCGGTTCGGGCCACGCAGGTTCTGATACGTCAAATGTTCTACCGATGACTCCGGTGAATGCGGTTCCGGGTTTGTACTCCTTGAGTGCCATTTTCGTACCTCCTTTTGTAAGTGACCGGCAGCCCTTTTTGGGCTGCCGGTCCTGAATGTAGTCAACTACCACCACCAGAGGTGGTGGCTTGAGGAGGACCTCTAAAAGGGGCCATAGGTCTATTCGAATTTCAATTCCATCTGTTGCTTTTCAAGATTTTCTTGCTCACGGATATATCTACGAATTTGCTCCTCATTCAATCCTACGGTGCTCACATTCTACCCTCGTATCCAAAAATACATCCCATTTCCTCTCCTTCCAAATTCACGATGTAATCGAATTGCACTTTTCCCTTTCAAAAAACCAATTGCATTTGCTACGCTGTATCTTGGGGGTATACTTATACATGCATGTAGGTGATCAGGCATAGCATGACCTTCTATGATTTCAAGATCACGCTGCCGACACAACTCCCGTATAATCTCCCCAACCCTCTCCCGAACTTTGCTATACAATACTTTGTGACGATACTTAGGTACCCATACCACATGGTATTTGCATTCCCATTGCACGTGTGATAAACTTTGCCAATCTCTCATTTCTTTCTCCTTCCCAACCTACCCCTTGGGGCCCTCGGGAAGGAGATTTTATCACTGTTGACCGGCAGAGCCTATTAGGATCGCACCAGCAGAGATGGTGGTTTAACGTAATTAATTATTGAATTGCCATGGCGACGCGCAGGCGTTCCTCGGGCGAGATGAGGTGATCGAGATCCTCTGCGTCCTTGTCGACGTCGATCTCGACCCAGTTCACCTCCCCGCTGAACTTCTTGCGCGCCGGATAGTCGTAGGTCACCGGCGAACCGAATTCGTTGCCCAGGTCGCAGGTTTCGTCGGCGGAGAAAATGAACGGCTCCGTCTGATCCACACGGCCTTCGCCGGCCTTCTTGCCGTCGACGTACAGCGTGACCGTGCCGCCCTTCGCCAGTCCGCCGCCGTCGTACTTGAACTCCATCCGCAACTGATGCGTGCCCGGCGGGATCGTCGACGTACTCTCGACCGTGTACCGGTTCAAACCGTAGAAGTTGTAGCAGTACTTCGGCTTGCCATCCCTGACGTAGAGGCTCCAGCCGCCCGTGACGCCGCCCTGGGCGATGATGACGCCTTCCGCGCCGGATCGGGGCACGACCAACTCGGCCGTCACGGCATGCGACTTGTTCTTCATGTTGACGATGGAGCTTTCGGTCAACCGGCCCATGCCGCCGAAGAGCAACTGCCGCGTGCCCTTGATCAACTCCGGCCGTCCGGCGAGCTCGGAATTGGCGCGCTCGGCAAAGCGGTCGTCCAAGGGCAGCACATTGTACTTGACCGCCTCGATCAGCCACAGCCGCTGCAGTTCGTGCAGCTTCTGCGGATTCTCCTTTGCGAGATTCTTCGACTGGCTCCAGTCCCTGTTGGTGTCGTACAGCTCCCACACATCGTCGTCGAAGGCCGGCAGCTTGGCAGCAGCAGCCTCCCACGGAATGCGGTGCCGCGTGACCGCCGTCCAGCCCTTGTGATAAATGCCGCGGTTGCCTGACATTTCGAAATACTGGGTCTCGTGGCGCTCGGCGGCTTTGGCGTCGTCGAACGAGTACGCCATGCTGACGCCCTCAATGGGCCGCTGCTGCACCCCGTTGACCATGACTGGCTCGGGCAGGCCCGCCGCTTCGAGAATGGTCGGCGCGACGTCGATCACGTGATGGAACTGGCTGCGGATCTCGCCTTTGGCCTTGATCCCCTTCGGCCAGTGAACGATGGTGCCGTTGCGCGTGCCGCCGAAGTGCGAAGCCACCTGCTTGGCCCACTGGTAGGGCGTGTCCATGGCGTGCGCCCAGCCCACCGCGTAGTGGTTGTACGCCTCGACCCCGCCGAACTTATCGAGGTGGGCGTTTAGGAACTCCGGCGTCTCCAAGTGGCCGAACCCGGTGATCGTCACCATCTCGTTATACGTGCCCTGGAGCGAGCCCTCCGCCGAGGCGCCGTTGTCGCCGATGATCACATAGATCAGCGTGTTATCGAGGATGCCGAGGTCTTTCAGCGCGTCAATCAGCCGCCCGACGTGATGATCGGTGTGCTCCATGAAACCGGCATACACCTCCATCTGGCGGGCGAGGACCGGCTTCATCTCCGCCGAGATACTGTCCCACGCCGGGATCTCGGGATGGCGCTCGGTGAGCGGGCAGTCCTGTGGGATGACGCCGAGCGTCTTCTGCCGGGCGAAGGTCTCTTCGCGCAGCTTGTCCCAGCCCTGGTCGAACTTGCCCTTGTACTTGTCGGCCCATTCCTTCGGCACGTGGTGCGGCGCGTGCGTGGCGCCCGGCGCAAAGTAGGTGAAGAACGGCTTGTCGGGCATGAGCGCTTTTTGCTGGCGGATCCACTTGATCGCCTTGGTGGTCATGTCCTCGGTAAAGTGATAGCCCTCTTCGGGCGTCTTCTCGGGCTCCACCGGTGTCGTGCCTTCATAGATCGCCGGATACCACTGATTCGTCTCGCCGCCGAGGAACCCATAGAAGTACTCGAACCCGCCGCCACCGGTGGGCCAGGCATCGAACGGGCCCATTGGGCTCGTCTGCCAGACCGGCACTTCATGGCACTTGCCGAACTGCGACGTCGAGTAGCCGTTGAGCTTCAGCGTCCGCGCGATCGGCGAGATGGTGTTGGACAGGACCGAGTTCACGCCCGGTGCCGACGTCGCAAGCTCGGTGATCGAGCCCATGCCGCACGAGTGATGGTTGCGGCCGGTCAGGAGCGCCTGTCGTGTCGGCGAACAGAGCGCGGTGGTGTGGAAACGGTTGTACTTGAGACCGTTGCCTGCGAGCTTCTCGAAGTTCGGTGTCTGGCACGGACCGCCAAAGGCGCTGGACGCGCCAAAACCGACATCGTCGATCAGGACGATGAGGACATTGGGCGCGCCCGTGGGCGGCCGCAATTCCCTGATCGGCGGATACTTTGTATCAGGATCTTTAGCATCGTACGTTGTTAAACCTACGTGCGGCAGATCCGGAATGGGAAGAATTGATCGTTGAATCTTATCTTGTGCACTCATAGTGTATCCTCCTTTTGTCCGCCAGGTAAATCTGTTCGTTTAACTTACGTAATCGCAACTCAATGTGATTTACTGCTCGAGGATTCCTCCAATTGTCGCAGCACCGCGTCCAGGTTGAACGAGGCCGGCTTCTGGCGCGGGGGGAACTTCTTGAACGCCTCGATCTGCTGCGCCACGAGCGCCTGCATCCCGTAGATCAGGTAGGCGTGAGAGATCAGCCAGTCCCAGTAGGTGTTCGAGTTCTCGTCGGCCCGCTCGAAGGGATCGCGGCGCAGGTGGAACACCTTCGGCCCCCGCAAAGGCACGAACGGCTCGAACCAGCACAGGAGCGTCTTCGCCCGCTGCTCCATCAATACCACCTTCCAGTCGTTCATACGAATCGCCAAGACATCTCCATCATCACTGATGTAGAAGAAGTTCTGGCGAGGGCTTTCCTTGACCTCACCCATCAGATAGGGGAGCATATTGTGCCCGTCAATATGGACCTTGAAGGTCTGGGCTCCGGCCTTGTGACCTTTGAGGAGTTTCTCCTTGATGTACGGTTCTCCGGCGGCGGCCAGGAGCGTCGGAAGCCAGTCCTGATGGGAGACGATGCCATTGAGCACCGTGCCCGCCTTGAACTTCGCGGGCCAGCGCACAAACGCCGGCACGCGCCAGCCGCCTTCCCAGTTGGTGTTCTTCTCAGACCTGAACGGAGTGATGCCGGCATCCGGCCAAGTGTTGTAGTGGGGGCCGTTGTCGGTGGAGTACATGACAATGGTGTTGTCGGCAATGCCGAGATCATCGAGCTTCTTCAGCATCTTCCCAATGTTCTCATCATGGGCGACCATGACATCGTTATAGAACCCCTGACCGCTCTTGCCCTCGTGCTTCTTGGCGCAGTGGGTTCTAAAATGCATAGCCGTTGTGTTATACCACATAAAGAAAGGCTTCCCTTCTTTGTGAGTTTTGTCAATGAACTTGAGGGCATGTTCGGTCACCTCTTCATCGATGGTTTCCATGCGCTTCCTGGTGAGGGGACCCGTGTCCTCAATCTTCTGTCCGCCCTTGCCGTCAGACCAGCAGTGGAGCACACCTCTGGGCCCGAACTGCTTCTTGAAGGCCGGGTCCTTGGGATAGTCGACATCTTCCGGTTCTTCTTCAGCGTTCAGGTGATAGAGGTTGCCGAAGAACTCGTCGAAACCGTGCATGGTCGGCAGGAATTTATCCTTGTCGCCGAGGTGGTTCTTCCCGAACTGACCCGTTGCGTAACCGAATGGTTTCAGCAGTTCCGCGATGGTCGGGTCTTCCGCCGGCATGCCGACATCAGCACCGGGCATTCCGACCTTCGTCAAGCCCGTGCGGATCGGGTTCTGGCCGGTGATGAAGGCTGCACGTCCGGCCGTGCAGCTCTGCTGGCCGTAGTAATCGGTGAAGGCGATGCCTTCGTTGGCGATGCGGTCGATGTTCGGCGTCCGGTAGCCCATCTGCCCTCGGCTGTTGTAACTGATGTTCCACCAGCCGACGTCATCGCCCCACAAAATAAGAATATTAGGTTTTTTCTCAGCCATGATCTTTTCCTCCTTTTGATTTTGAAAGAGTAACAAGTGTTGAGTACCGAGTGACAAGAACCGAAAGCAACTCCTTTTTCTTCATCTTCACCCGACACTCAATCCTCGACACTTTTCCCTCTTACTTCCCGTGACACTTCTTGAACTTTAGTCCGCTCCCACAGAAACACGGCTTGTTTCGACCCGGTTTCATTGAAAATCTTTCCCCTCCTTTCTCTTCCGTTCCCATTACCTTCATGACTTCCTCGGCCAGCCTGCCTCTCCGGATCAGTCCCGCCATAAGCT
>Ga0315293_10000568_pt1 | contig 34590 bp, 26 predicted proteins | sample YL17G13_20_MG_FD_203071 | JGI IMG/M metagenome (GOLD analysis project Ga0315293, IMG submission 203071) | Sediment microbial communities from Yellowstone Lake, YNP, Wyoming, USA - YL17G13_20 | ecosystem: Environmental > Aquatic > Freshwater > Lake > Sediment | place: USA: Wyoming | collected... | reverse complement strand
GCACTGTTTCTGTTGCAGTTAATGCTGCCGCCCCTGCTTGCGGCAATGGTGCTGTTGATATTGCTCTTGGTGAAACCTGTGATATTGGTGTTGATGGTAATCCCGGCACTGCCGATGATGTTGATTCGGCTTGTGATGGATTGTGCCAGGCAGGCTGCGTTTGCAGGGAATGCTCTATTATTTTTGTTACACCAAACCCTGTTGACCTTTCTTTGGGCAATGATGCGACTGTGAGCATTGCCTATTCAAACTTTTCCAATTTGCCGGTTCAAAGCGCTTTGAGCTGCGGAGCAGGCAGCGGCGTTAGCCCGTCTCCTTTAGCCTGTGTTTTGTCAATTCCAGGCTCTGGAACTTGTAACTTTTTATGCAATGATTTTTCTACTGTTGGCACTTACAGCAATGTTTCTGCAACCTTGGCTGATGGCGCAGGCGGGCTTAATGTTACTTGCATTGGTGCTGTGCCTATTACAGTGAATGCAGCTGCTCCTGCTCCCTGCGGCAATGGCGTTTTTGATGCCGGTGAAGAGTGCGGCGATCCCGGCACTCCTGGCTGTGGCGTTGGTAAAGTTTGCAATACTTGCCTTTGTGTTCCTGTTGCTCCTGCCCCTTGCGGCAATGGTGTTATTGATATTGCTCTTGGTGAAACCTGTGATATTGGTGTTAATTTGATTCCTGGTGATGCTGATGATGTTGATTTGGCTTGTGATGGCTTGTGCCAGGCCAGCTGCAATTGCCTTGTTGCAGGCAATCCTTTGCTCCAGATTGTGCAGTTTGTTGCAGCGCCGCGCTCTTTTGCCCCTGAAAGTTCCATTGATGAGTTTGTTTCGCTTATTGTAAAAGTGAAAAACAACGGTGGTGCCGGAAGAGTTACAATCAGGCTGGATGTTTTGAATCCTTTGACAGACGGGCCTTTGTCGCCCCCTGTTTTTGATTCAGCTACATGCCCAATTGTTGCTTCAGGCGAGGATTGCTTAAAAACCAGGGCAGGGCCTGTCAATAACTTTCCGTTACTTTCAATTTCAAATTTGCCGCCCGGCGCCTACAAGCTTACTGCCAGCGCTTTGGATTCTGCCAATGTAGTGCATGACAAGGAGTCCTTGTTTTTTACTGTTTTAAACCCGACTCCAGTGCCTGAGCTTGATGCAGCATTGCTTCCCATAATTGCATTGTCTGTTCTTGCAGTGCTGTTTTTCTCAATTAAGAGAAAAGGCTAAGCAATTTTGAGCCTTCATGGATTCCGGTTTTTTTTTGATTTCAGGCTGAAGGCTGTGCAATAGGGTATATTTATTATTTTTTGCCACCACTTTTATTTCAAGGAATTTCTTTTTTGGGGGCATTTTTTTGGATTTGAAGGGCTTGTTTGCTTTGGCTGTGGCAATAGTCATGTTCAGCTCTATTGCAGCCTACACTGTTTTTTACACTTTTCCCGACCAGAAATCAAGTTCCGGAAACAACGATGTCCCACAGAATCCAACTGCAATTGATTTTAAGGCAAGCGGCGTAAGTGCAACTGTGGTTAATTTGCTGCCAAGCATTGAAATCTGGGCTGAAACAACTGAAACCGATTTGTTAAAAGTAAACAAGAGCATTTATTCAGTTGACGGCATTAAGACAGTGAATGGAAAGTTCCAGCAGCATCCTTATTCTGTGCTTGGCATGGGCTTTGTTTATGTTGCGGACATAAGCTTTGCCCCTGACAAAAATTCTTCCGGCATCATCGGGGCGCTTGAAAGCGAAACCAGCTTGCGTTATGTTTCAGGCAGCAATTATGCCTTGGTTGAACTGCCCAAAAAAATAACAATGCAAAGCGCTGATGCAAAGCTTGGCCTGGCCAGGGATTTTAATTTTTCCGAGAATTTGAGCGAAGCCCTTATAGGCCTGGATGCAATGGAAGGCGATTCTTTGCTTGTCGGCGTTTCCGCGACCTTTGTGGGGAACGAGGCAACAAATGTAATGGCTCTTGAGGAAAAAAATTTGACTGCAGAGCCTGTTCCAAAAACAGCTTTGCTGCAGGCGCCTGTTGGTTCGCTTGAGCCAAAGCTGGCTTTTGATGCAGATTTGCCTTACAGCCTTTTTGACGGCGTTTCTTCTTTGGAAAAGGACCTTAATGCAATTGAAGGGGTTTCAGGGTCAAAGGTTTTCTTTTCTGCTGTGGAACCGGTGCTTTCAATCGGCGGCCAGGCTGATGAAAATGCTTTTGCCCAATTGCAGTCTTTTTTGAATGATTTGAATGCTTCAAATGTTTCATTAACAAACAACCCTTTAAGCGGAACAATTTCTTTTTCTGAAAGCATTGGCAGCAAAGCCTTTTCTGAAAAAAAAGCGGCAATTGAAGCCAAAGTAAAGCAGCTTGACTTGAATGCGTTTGTTGCCGAAGAAAATGGCTTGCTTTCCGCGGAAATTTCCCTTGCCTCAGTTGATTCAAAGCAGCCTGCATCCCTTGTAAGCAATCTGCTTAAGTCAAAACTACTTGTTTTTAATTTGAGGCAGCCAGGCACTGTTGCATTGCTTGAGATTAAAGGGCCTGAGCCTGAATCAAGCGCCTTGTATTCGGTGCCAGCAGGAAAAATCAGTTCAATGCTTTTGCCAGGGCACAGCCTTTCAGATATTGTTTCAGTTGAAGCAAGCTTTTCCCTTGTCAGGGGCAAGATTGATTCAATCAGCGCTGAAGAAAAAAAGTAGCTGTTATTCTTCGCCTTTCAATTCCAATATTGCTGCCGCAATGTCGCCGTCATTTTTAAGGAGCGCTGCTTCAGCCTTTTTTTCCGGAACATTTGCCTGTTTTGCAACCATTGCAATGTCTTCTTTGCTTGGGCCAAGGGATTCCTCTTTTTCTTCGCCCATTATGGTGTATGTTTTTTTGCCCTGAAAATTTACTATTGTAACATTCGGGTTTTCTATTACAATCCTTTTTCCGTTGCATTCAATTATGACTTTGTTTGCCTCCAATTCTGTGCTTTTTATGCCGAATTGGCCCATCATTTTTTGCATTGTTTTAGGGTCAAGTTTTCCCATTCCAGGAATCATTCTTTAAGCACCTTTTAATTGATTTTTATTTGAAAAGGCTTATTAACTTTGCCGCATGGAATAATTTTTTATGGAAAGGGAAATAATCAGCAGCTTTGGGCAAATCAATGCACTTCTTCCAAAAGAAGGCAACCTTGAAAAGGATTCCTCAAGGCTTGGTGCCTTAAAGCACTATCTTTCAAGGGGCGGAGTGCTGCATTTGTGCAAAAGCGAGGCAGGCTGGCCAAAGCTATTGTATCCAACAAAAGTCCATTTGAGGAAAAAAATCGACGAATTGCGCATTCTCAGGGAAAAATATGATTCAAGGCTAAACAGCTGGGAAAGGAAATTCAGCGACGCAAAAAGCTATTATTTTTTGCACAATATAAAAAAACTGAAGGAACCGATTTACTGGAAGCACCTTGCAAAATATAGCCTTGACGCAGATTACAGGCTTGATTCTGACAAGGTGAAATTGCCTGTCAATTTGGTTGCGGATGACAGGTGGAAGCCGATGATAAAGATGTTTTTGTCTGACTTTGATTACAGGAAGCAGCTTGTGCAGACCCTTGATGAAAGCATTGTTTACAGGAAAGACAAAAAGCTTGCAAGGTATGCGGATTTGCTGCAGGGCTTCAGGATGGAGCAAAGCGGCAGAAAGATTGAAGAGCTGAAAAAAAAAGTGGGCGAAGTGGAAGCAGACATCAGCGCAATGCTTGAGCTGTCAAGATGGGCAAGCTTCTGACTGCAGCCCCAAAAACTGATTTTTAAGCAAGGGTTATAGGCGGGTAAGTGAACATGAAACAAAAGGCAAAAATTGCAATGGCGGCAATTGCGCTGATTCTCATTGCCCTGCTTGCCTGGGCGCCTTGGCTTGACAACAAGGCAATTCATGACAGGGTTTTCCAGGAAAGGGCCGGCATTGACGGAACTCTAAACAAGCAAACCGGCGAATTGATTTGTGATTACGATGTAATGTGGTTTCCTTTTGGGAGATATGTTGCAAGCTGCGAAGGCGGATACTTTGTAACGTTCTGGGGCCAAATGCTTTAATTCCGCCGAAATCTGTTGTTTATCGTTTTTTTTTCAGCGGAAGAACGCTTTCCGCCTCTTTTTAAACCAGTTTTTCAGGCAATTCTTTTTTATGGAGCCTGAAAAGCTTGCCCTTGGGCTGAGCAATTTAAAGGAATTCAATCCAATGCAAAAAGCAGCCTTGCAAAAGCAATGGCAAAGCAAGAGCCTTGTTGTTTCCGCGCCCACCGCAAGCGGAAAAACATTGCTTGCCGAGATTGTTTCGCTGAATTCAATCCTCAATAAGAAAAGGAAGGTGATTTACACCTGCCCATTGAGGGCGCTTGCAGCCGAGCACTTCAATGAATTCAAGAGAAAGTATGGCAAAGAATTGAGGATAAGGGCTGCCCTGAGCACTGGAGACCTTGATTCAAGCAGCGCTTATTTGCAGAACTATGACATTATTTTCACCACCTATGAAAAATTAAATTCCCTTCTTCGCCATAGGTCAGATTGGCTTGCGTCCATTGGATTGCTTGTGATTGATGAGGTGCATTTTTTGGGCAGCGACAGGGGGCCTGCTATTGAAATATCAATAGCTGAATTGAGAATGCTTAACCCTGAATTGCAGGCTCTTGCCTTGAGCGCGACAATCCCGAATGCAAGGGATATTGCAGGATGGCTTGGCGCAGAGCTTGTTGAGTCTGATTACAGGCCTGTTCCATTGAAGGAGGGGGTTTTTTTTGGCGGCTGCATTGAATACAAAAACAATGAAAAGGAACTGCTTGAATTCAAGGAGCCGTTGAAGGCAGTTCTCAAGGACACTGTTGTTTCAAAGAAAAAGCAGGCGCTTGTTTTTGCAAACACCAGGAAAAGGGCTGAGGGCATTGCAAAAACGCTTGCGCCTTTCATCGAAAAAAACCTTTCGGAAAATGAAAAAAAACTGCTGCGGAAGGAATCGGAAAAAGTGCTCAATGCCCTGGAGCAGCCCACTGAGCAGTGCAGGTCGCTTTCAAATCTTTTTGCGCAGGGAGTTGCATTCCACCATGCAGGATTGATGCAAAAGCAGCGCACCATTATTGAAGACGCTTTCAGGGAGAACAGGATAAAGCTGATTTCCGCAACCCCAACTTTGGCTGCGGGAGTAAACCTTCCTAGCCACACAGTAATAATTCCCTCTTTGTACAGGTACACTGCAGCAGGAATGCAGAGGATTCCTATTGGGGAATACAAGCAAATGGTTGGCAGAAGCGGCCGGCCGCGCTTTGATTCTGAGGGAAGGGGCGTTATTGTTGCCAGGAGCGAATTGGAGAAAGAAGAGCTTTTTGAAGCATATGTCAATGGCACAATAGAGCCTGTTGAATCAAGGCTTGGCGTTGAGCCGGTGCTTAGGACGCATTTGCTTGCTTTGGTTGCATCTGGCTTTATTTTTGATTTGGAAAGCATGGAAGCGTTTTTCAAGAAAACTTTTTATGCAAGGCAGTATGGCAACATGCAGTCGCTTTTCGGGAATCTGCAGAGGGTTCTCACGCAATTGCAGGAAATGGGCTTTATCCAGGCTGGCGAGAAAAAAATCAGGGCAACTTCTTTGGGCGGCAGGGTAAGCGAGCTTTATTTGGATCCCTTGAGCGCTTTTGAAATGATTAATGGCCTGAAGGCAGGCACAAAGTTTTCGCCCCTTTCCTATTTGGTATTGTTGTGCAATTGCGGTGAAATGATGCCCTGGCTTTCCGCAGGCAGGGGCAATGAGGCCGGCTTGTGGGAGCAATTGCAATTGCGCAAGGCAGAGCTGCCGATTGACCTTGAAAGGGAAATGTTTTTTGACCTGAATTTGCTGGGCAAGTTCAACACTGCCTTGATGTTTGAGCAGTGGATTGAGGAGGCAAGGGAGCAGGCAATAATGGATGATTTCAAAGCCCAGCCAGGCATTCTGCATTCAAAGCTCGGCATTGCTGACTGGCTTTGCTATTCGGCTTTGGAGCTTTCAAAGCTCCTTTCTTTGGAAACGCATTTTTCCCCTATTTCAAAGCTCAGGAAAAGGCTGCAGCACGGCGTGAAAGAAGAGTTGATTGCCCTTACAGAAGTCCGTTATATCGGGAGAATCAGGGCAAGGCGCCTTTGGAGAAGCAATGTAAGGGCAATCGCGGATTTGAAAAAAATTGACACAAAAGACCTTGCAAAAATCCTGGGCCTTGGAATCGCCGAAAAGGTAAAGGCCGCGCTTGGGCAGCGGAAATAACCTTATTTGCTGCCTTTTTTTTGCGAAGCCATGCCATCGAGCAAGTTTTTCCCCGGGCTTGCCAAAGGCTGTTTTTCGCAAACCTTCCTGCAAAGCAAGGCTTTGCGGGACCCTGCAAACTTTTTGTTTGCGAGGGTTTCTCAAAAGGTTTTTTGCCGCAGAAAAAGGCTGTGCGAAGATGGCATTCTTGCCAGTACCAGCCGGACGTGGTTTTGAAATGCGAACGGAGTGAGCTGTTCCATCGAGCCCAAGCGAAGATGGAACCCGTACCAGCCGGACGTGACGGCTCCTGCAACAAGATTTATTAATACTAAAAGTATTTTATTAATGAAAAATAGCATAGCAAGCCAAGTGTTTTTTTATGGCCAATCCCTTGCTTGAAAATGTCGTTGAAAAGGCCAAAGGGGCCTATTTTTTCCTTGAAGACAAATATTATGCTGTTTTGGATAAAATCAACCAATATGTCCCGATTTACAATGTAATTGACCCCATTGACAATGTTGTGCCGTCTTTCCTTTTGTTCATTGGAATTGTTTTCCTGCTGGCAATTTTTTTCATTTTCTTTTCTTTTGCCTCTGTTTCCTACATTGCGACAATGCAGGTTGTTGACAACAAGGGCAATTCATTGGAGGGCACAGCAATAGAAATCCAGATTGGAAGCCAAAAAAGGCAATTGAGCACAGACGAATGGGGCGAAGCAAAGGTCGAAATTCCAAAACAGGAGTTTGAGACAGAAGCCAGTTTTTCAAAAGAAGGCTTTGAGGACCTGAACAGGCTTGTCACGCTTTACGCAAGTGAAGCAGCTTCGGTGACAATGCAGCCCTTATTGCAGCCGATTTCATTCCAGGGGCTGGAAAAAGCCATTAAAGTGATTGACAACAGCACAAACAGGTTCATAACCCAGGATGTCAGGATAACCTTTGAATGCAGCAGCGGCTCAACGCCGCCTTCCCCCCAGGAAGGCAGCACAGGCGAATTCAGGGTAACGCAGCCAAGCAACTGCCCAACCCTGATTGCAACAGCAGAGTCTGACGGCTATGAAAGAAAGAGCAAAACCCTCTCATCAGAAACAAATTACATCATTCTTTCGCCGAATTTTTCAGGCACGACAGGCACAATAATGGCAACAGTAAAAGACAGCGAAGGAAACCCTGTGCCAGATGTTGTTGTAAGGGCAGCAGATGAAACAACAAACCTTGAGGCTGCAAGCTCAAGCACTTCATTGTCTGGAACGGCATTGCTGCCGCAATTGCAGCCTGGCAGCTACACTGTTTCGGCGGCTGCAAGCGACGGCAGGACAGCGCAAAAAACAGGAATTCTTGTAAGCGCAGGCGAAACAACAAACATCCTGATAACATTGCCTTCTGCAGATGACCCAAACATAAAAAGAATTTACATGAAACTTATTGAGCAGGGCACTTCAAATGCAATTGCAAACGCCCAGGCTTTCATTTACGATTCAAACAAGCTCATTGACAGCACAGCAAGCGATTCCCTCGGCATTGTTGAAAAAAAGCTCACTGCAACAAAGCCAAGCTACATAGTAGTGCTGTCCCACCCCGATTTTGTGACAAAAATAGAGCCAAGCATTCAGCCAAAGCCTCTCTCAGACAACACGCCGATAACAGTGGCAATGGTCAGGGCAAAAACAGATTCGCCGAATGCAACCGCAGGGAAAATTGTTGTAAAGGTTTTGAACGAGGAAAAGGCGCCTGTGAAAGGCGCCCTTGTGTCAATTTATGACAGCAGGTATCCAAGCATTCCATTGAAGAGCCCGCCTGGAACAACAATTGAAGGCGGCACCTACACTTTCACAAACCTTGCCCCTGCAACATACTTTGCAAAGGCAACGGATGCAACAGGAAAATCAGAGGGCGTTTCAGCCAAAAAAACAGTTGCGGCAGGAGAAACGGCAACAATTGAACTAACGCTGGTATTGGGAAAGGGAACTGTTGAAGCAACTGTTTTTGACGCCGAATCGGCGGCAAGTGATCCCATAGCAAATGCTTCAGTGGAATTCATTGATGCAAGCGACACTGCAATAGTGATTGCAGCCTGCACAACAGATGCAACCGGAAAATGCGAATCAGGGCAAATTCCTGCCGACAGGTTTATCCTTGTCAAGGCAGCAGCAGCAGGCTTCATTCCAGGCTATGCAAATTCCGCAATTGATATTGTGAATAAAAACAAGAGCAAGGCCCCAATCGGCCTGGTGCATGAAGGCAGCATAGCAACATCTGGCAAGCTTGACACACTGTTTGCGGAAATCTGCGAAGACAAGGAATGCAAAAAGCCCGCAAGCAAGGTGATTTCCGATCCAGGCGGCGCAAGAAAATACTTTGCAAAGCTTGAGCTTGTTTTCGGCGAAAACTCGCAATACAAAAACACTGTGCAGCACATCAGGGTTGGCCAGGATTCGCAAATAAATCTTCCTTTGCCAACAGACTACAAAATCAAGATAACCGGTGTTTTTGCGCCATTGTCAAATGCAGCCGTGCTTTCAAAATGCTGGAACAACGATGCAGTTAACCCGTTTACAGAGCCTGCCGATTGCACTGTTGACACTGACGCAAAGCAGGCAAACATCTATTATCCGGATTTGCAGGGCAGGCAGATTGTCCCTGTAATAATAGAATTTGCCGTGGAAAAAGCCCTCCCTGCCGGAACCCTGCTTGAATTGAGGGCAAGGGCAAAAACAACGGCAGGAGCTGAAAATATTTTGACCCAGGAAAAACTGAAGTTATTGAAAATAAACGAGCTGCTGTGCCAAAACAATCCCTTTATCTGGAGCTTTGAAATCGAAGACAGCGCAGGGGAAAGGCTGCCTTTGGACACTGCGCCTGATGCAGTAAACACACTTGCAATGAACGATTCGGCAAAAATTTTGTACAATATTTACAATTGCGGCGGCAGGGCATATTCAATTGCGGGAATTTCCGCGGTAAACAGCCCAATTGAGGCAGCCTCAATCTCCTTTACCGGCGTGGAGCCGTTTGACTTTGGCCCAAAGGCGCTGAAGGAAAATTTTTCCTTTGCGGCAGACACTGAAACCAAGGGGGAATTGCCGATTTTCAGCGCCCTTGAAACCCCGCTTATTGCATTGGAATTCAGCCTGAATGCAGGCACTGTTTCCTCAACGGAAAAAATAAATTTCAAAATTGAAAGCAATCAGGAATTGAAAGTGGAATACCAGCCAGGCAAATTGCCTTCAGCAGGAACCCCGAGCCTCAGCGGCAGGGTTTCAGACATGCTTGCAGGGCAGGCAATAGAGGGCGCATTTGCAACACTTGTCATAAGGCCGGGCTTGGCAATGGATGCAACAACCGATGCAGCCGGAATTTTTACAATCGACAATATAGAGGGATTGCAGGGGCTTTCAAGCGTTTTGCTTACAGTGCGGAAGGCAGGCTACAAGACCTTTGAAAAGCAGATTGAAATCGGCTCGGAAACAATTGCGCCAAGCAGTGACATTGACTGCGTTTCAATAAGCAAAGGCGCATCAAACGAGGTTGCAATGCATTTCCAAAAAAGCCTTACAACCGTGGCATCAGACACATTCACTGTTGCAAACAACTGTAAAATTTCCCTTGCCCTAAAGCTTGAATCGGAGCTGAAAGTGGCGCCGGACGGTGAATTTAATCTTGCGCCTGCAAACAGCAGGGCAGTAACAGTTTACGCTGAAACTTTGGACAACACTTTCCCGATTTATGCCGGAGAATACGGCATTGGCATAATGGCAAGGGCTGCAACACAGGATGTCCTTGCAGGATATGCAGGGCCTTTGCAGGTCGCAAGGGTTTATGTTACAGACCCAAACAGTGCCTTCAGGCTTGCAGACCCTGAAAAGCCTTTGGATGCAACAGCAATGAAATCCTCTTTTGACATAAGAAGCGGCTCTTCTGAAGGCCTGATAGTGAACAAGCAATATGTTTACTTTGAAGATTTGAGCATGCCAAAGCTGGGAAAAGTGCTTGACTATACTGCCGCAGAGGATGTTTTTTCGCTTGTTTTCACGCCGCCAACACAATCGCCTGTTGAGGTCATAAAGCAGGTTGTCTTCGACGCAACAAACGCCAGCTTTGCTGCCGCCTGCCCTTTCAGCGAAAACAACTGCCTTTTCCTTACTTTAATTGACAGCGCAGGCTATGTGTTTGTAAACTGGATTGATTTCTTTATGACAGATGAAGACCACGGTTCTGGAGAAAGGCACAGGGTTTGGGCCCAAACATACAATAATGTCTGGTCAAACATTACAGCAGAATTGCCTTACACGCTTCCAAATAAATCCACTGCAGAAAACTGCATTACCGAATGCTACAATGCCCCCTACATCTGGGAAGACATGTACGGGCGGAAGTGGACTTTATACAAGGAAGAGTGCAAGACCACGTGCGTTGGCAGCCCTGATATAACCTACTGGCATCCTGTTATTGACAATCTTGGCTTTGTTGACACCGATGTTTACTATGCGCAAGGGGGCAAATATGATGACGAGCTTACAAAAAATGCCGTGTGGCAGGGCCAGCACAATGTCTGCAACAACAATGTCGGCACATTTGAAGGGGCATTGAACAGCTGCGGCGTAAAAGATTACTTCAGGGGCGCTTCACTCACCCCCTACAACATCGGGCATATTGCAAACAAAATCGCATTGGAAGTTGACGGCAGCAAAACAAAGCTTAGTGCGGCAAGATTCAAGTACACAAGCACTGACAAGGACCATAAAGGGCTGATTGATTTCAGCGTCTCAAACAACACGCTGATGGGAGAAACTTATGCGTTAATCGAGGCGGAAGACACAACAGGCACTTTCTTGCTGCCTGGCGCAGGCGGCACTGACATAACAGTGAACTGGGCTATTTCAAAGAGTGGCGCAATGCTGAAAGACGGCAGCACAATGCTTTTAAGCAGCCCTACAGCAATTCCTGCCGGCAAGGTTTTGTTTGTTTCAGTTGACGGCAAAATCGGAATAAAAAATTCCCTAAATGAATTCTCTTATGCCGAATTCAAGCCTGATTTGCCAAAGAACACGAAATCAATTGAATTCACTACAACACCCGATTCCCCGAAATTCATGAGGCCTGAGGGCCAGAAAGACTCGCTGCCAAACATAAAATTGTACACTTACTCAGCCGGCGGTTGGAGGCAGCCAATAACATTTGATGTTGAAGCGCCAGGCAGCACCGATGATTTCGCATTTGACCCGCTTTCGGACATTGAGGTCATTGCAATTGAAAACAATACAATTGAGGGCAACAGCGAAGGCTTTGTTGTGGAAGTTGCAGGCATTGCAATTAACTTTGTCACAAGGCAATTGCAAAGCATTGAGCTTGGCAGGGGCGCAACAATTATTCCTGCAGGCAGGATAGCGGTTGACTTCATGCCAAGCGTTGAAGACAAGCCTTTGCCATCAGGCGGCATTTATGACCCTGATTCAACAGAATATGTTATTGAGGACACAACTCCGGAGGCTATTGTTTACTTTACGGCCTCAAAATCTGCAATCTCGCCTTATTTGGGGCAGGTTACTGCCGCAACCTCTTCGCCAGAGCAGGGCAGCAACACAACCAAAGAGAGGTTCCACATAAGGCTTATTGGGCAAAATCAGGGGCAATGCATGCTTGGCAGCCTGATGGGAAGCACAGGTCCTGGCAGCAAGCCAAAAGTCCTCTTTGACTGGAAATGGGACTCGATTGACATAAACAGCTGCAGTGCAGGCAACAGCAACTTCATTTACTGCGACCCAACCCAATTCACCGCATCTTTGGTGAAAAGGCTTGACAAAATGAGGCAGCTTGCAGAGCAAAACCTTTCAGGAAACCTCCTTGCTTTAAGGGAAATGCAGACATTTGACGCCTACCTGATTGAAGACGCTTATACAAGCGATTTCAGGGCAGACTTTGTTGATTTCTACGGAAGGGAATTCTTATCAGATGAGCTTGTCAATCCTGCGCATCCATGGAAAGCCTATCTGCTTGACCCAGACAGGCTTGTGTTCGACACAGCAAACGCAACTCTTCCAACAGACCCCCAAGCGGCGCCTGACTCAAAGTTTGTTGCAGCAGGCCTGCATGAAATATACATTGACCTTGAATTTGACGAAGACCAGTTTGACTTTTTCTACACTGCCGGCACAGGGGAAGAAGCTGTTGTAAACCCGATTGCCAGCATAAAGGTTTACATTTCAAAGAAAGCCGACCCAACCATAAAGAACCCGTTCTATTACCTGCCATTCAACGGTGGCGTTGGCTTTGATCAAGCATCAGGCGATTTAAAGAGGGACGGATATGGCCTTACGTTTGCAAACAGCGGCGAGCCGCTTGCAATTGCAGCCAGCAGCGTGGGCGGAGAATTCTACATGACTGATTCCAGCGCAGGCAGCAGTGCAAGGAAAACTGTCGGCACAGTGAATACTTCAAGCTTCAATACAGTGAATGTTGCGGAAAGGGGCATGATTTTGTCTGTTTCGCAGCAGCACGACCAGATTAATTTCGCGCCGTCAATCGCAACCCCGATCCTCATGCAAATGCTGCCGGAAAGCAACAAGGTTGAATCCTATTATTGGTTAAGGGATGAAACCGGAAACGTGCCTGTTTCAGGCGCAAGCTTCATGAACCTTTGGGAGGCGGCAGGCAGTGACATGCGCAATGCTGCCAGCGCCTGCCTTGATTACTATGGCACAGAGCTCAAATACAGGGTGCAGGACAGGGCTGCTTCATCCGGAACCTGCGCTGCAGCCAAGGAAGGCAGCTATGGCTTCAATTACAGCACAATAAGCAGCGAAAATGCCGCCAAGAGGCTGTTCTTTGAAACAGTGTTCTTTGTTCCTGAAAGCATCAATGTCAACCTGAGGAAAAGCTGCAGCAACAACTGCACTTTCTATTCTCCGGAATACTCAACCGATACAATTGACTCGCCGATTCCGCTGAACTCCGATACCTCGCTGAGAAGGGCTGTGACAATGGATGAGGTCGCAAAGCTTGTTGAGGACGAATATGTCTGCATTTCTTCAGATGCCCAAAACTTTTCGTTCTGGTGGAACCCGCAGAAGATCCTCTCAGACCTGGATACCGTGAAGGAAAATATTCAAGCAGGCTGGGCAACAGAACTGGAATGCAAGCCCCCTGTGGAAAGCTCAGGCTGAGGCCGGCATTTATTTTTTTCCAGGCGCAAGCCTTGATTGGCAGAAAACTATAGGCGGGATTATTGGTTTTTTTGATGCAGCAATTTTTGTTCCTGAACATTGTTTGCATTTCAATCCTCGGCTTTCTTTCAAGCTACAGCGACATAAAAAAAGGGCTTATTGCAAACAGCCTTGTCTTTGCGTCAATCGCCGTTGCTTTTGCGCTGAATTTTTTGAACGGCTTTTCCTTGACCCCTTTTCTGGCAAACGGTTCCCTTGCCTTTTTGTTCGGCTTCCTTTTGTGGCTTGCAAGGCTTTGGAGCGCCGGCGATGCAAAGCTGTTCCTTGCATTCGCACTGCTTTTCCCAATGAGCTTGTATCCTGAAGGGACAGGCTTTCCGGCATTTTCAATAATCTTGAATTCCTTTGCCCCTGCATTCGCACTGCTTTTTTTCTTTGTATTGCTCAAAACAAGCAATGCGCAGAAAGTTTCCGCCTTAAAGGAAACCTTTTCGCCGAAAACTATTTTATCGGCGGCAATTTTCTTTTTTTCATTCTACTGGATTTTAAATTCCCTTTTCAATTTGCTTCATCTGCAGCTTGATTTCTTTTTTGCAAGCATCCTGCTTTTCATTGTTTTCGGCTTTGCGGAGCTGCTTTTGCCAAAAAAATCAATCTATTTTTTTGCAGCGGTTTCAATTGCCTTCATTGGGCTTGAATTCAATGCAGTCATAAGCCAGGAATTCCTCTCCTTCTTTTTTTCCTTCCTGCTTCTTGCATTGCTGCTGCTTTTTTTTGTCCTCAGGCTTGGCTTTTCGTCTTTTGGAAAGCCGGTGCCATTGGAAGAATTGCAGCAGGGAATGGTTTTGCTTGAAGCAGTTTTTGAAAAAAACGGGAAAATAGCGAAAAAAAAGCCCCTGCTGCCCTCTTTTGTGAACATTTTTTCGCAAATAACTGAAAAGCAGCTTGTTGAATCAGGATTGAAAGGCCTTACAGCCCAAGACATTGCCCTGCTGCAAAAGGCAAAATCTTCGGGAAAGGCAGAATTCGGCAGCCTGCTTGTGCAGGAAACACTGCCTTTTGCGCCGATAATCTTCATCGGAACATTGATATCATTTTTCTTCGCATTCTAGGCTTTTTCCATTCCCCCTTCACTGATTGCTTTTAAATAAGCTTTGCAGGATTTTTATTTTTGGGGGCTTTGCAATGCCGGCAATTGACAATTTTGAAATCGATGAAAAGAACAAGCTTGCCCTTGTTTCACTGAATCCCAAAATTTTTCCGTTGCCTGTGATTTTTTCCGCCTCTTACCTGCTGATGGACAAAGCCTTTGTTGTAATAGACGGCGACCCTGAAAGGCAAATAGTTGTTTCACTTAGGCCAAGGGGCAAAGAAAGCCCGGAGCAAATCGCAAGGCTATTCAACGACGAGCTGCTGAACTATGCAGTGAACAGCAATGAAAGCAAAAAAACAGAAAAGCTCAGGGACGAGATAATAAAGCAGGCTTTTGCAGGCAACAGCAAAGCTGATTCAAAATGACGCAAATAATTCTTGACAGGAAAAAAAATTCGGCCCAAATCAGCCTCAGCAGCTATTTCTACCCAAAGCACCTGCTGCAGCAGGCTGCCCTGCAATTCTCAAAAATCGCAAAAATATCGATTTCAGATGAAAACGCAAGAATCATCATCAATGTAAGGCCTTTTGGAAAAGCAAGCGCTGAAGAAGCAGCCCTGCATTTCTGCAATTTTGCCCTGGGATTGAAAAGGGAGCTTGGGGAGAATGCCTGAACCTTTCGCTGTTGCATTGCCAAAATTTGAATTCGGCAAGTTCTTTATTCATAAGCTTAAAGACAACCGGAGTCTGCTGATAACTGATTTGGGCAGGATTGCTGTCCTGAGCCAGGAAGAATTCACTGCAATGCAGCGCTCCGAATTCTCAGAACAGCTTTTCAAAAAGCTTGAGCAGGCTCACATTATTGCAACAGAAAAAAACAGGCCCAAAATGGTTGAGGATTACAGGCTGCGCTTCGGGCATGTGTGTGAAGGCGTTTCCCTGCATATTGTCAATCCCACAATGAGGTGCAACCAGAACTGCCTCTACTGTTATGCAAACAGCAAGCCGCTGGAAAGCAAAGGCTTTGCCGAAGGCGAATTTCCCAAGGCTTTTTCCGCAGAAAAAGGCTTTGACATGGATTTGGAAACCGCAAAAAAGATTGTTGATTTTGCCTGGCAATCCCCAAGCAAAGGCATTGTAATTGAATTCCAAGGGGGAGAGCCCCTAGCCAATTTTCCAATAATAGAATACATCGTGAATTATGCAAAAGAAAAAAAAGGCAAAAATGTCCACTGGAGGCTTGTGAGCAACCTCACTTTAATGGATGGCACAATCGCTTCCTTCCTGCAAAAAAACGAAATATTTGACTTGTGCACTTCTTTGGACGGCCAGAAAGAGGTGCATGACAAAAACAGGCCGATGGCAAAAGGAAGCAGCCATGCAAAAACAGTTTACTGGATTGAAAGGCTGCAAAAGGAATTTGGCTTCAAAAATCTTGGCGCCTTGTGCACGGTCACAAAAAACAGCCTTCCTTTTGCAAAAGAAATAGTCGACTCTTACGCTGCTTTGGGCTTTCATGACATTACGCTTGTGCCGCTGAGAAAAATCGGCTTGGCTGCAAAAAACTGGGAAAAAATAGGCTATGGCCCTGAACAATACCTTTCTTTCTGGAAACAGGCTGTTGAATATTGCATTCAGCTTTCAAGGCAGGGCAGGCAAATTTCAGAGCAGATTGCAGCATTAAGCCTTGCAAAAATGAATAGGGTTGAGCCGTCACACCACACCTGTTTTTCAAAGCCCTGCGGCGCTGCATTAATGCAGTGCAGTTACCAGCCAAACGGCGACATTTTTTCCTGTGATGAGGCAAAGGCAGTGCCGATTTTTAGGATTGGAAACGTGGAACAAACTTACAAGCAGGTTTTCACCTCGCCTGAAGCATTGAACATTGTTTCGCTTTCAACCTCCCTTGGCTTTGCCTGCAACGAATGCAAATTCACAGGCTTCTGCAGGCTTTGCCCTGCAATGATTTACAGCACGCAGGGCAACCTTGTCCCAAAGCTTGCCTTTGATGAAGAATGCAAAACAAAAAAAGCCCAGTTTGAATTCCTGCTTGAAAAGCTTTTTTCAACAGACGCCAAAATACTGCAAAGCTGGCTTGGAGGCAAAGGCGGGAATTGATGCAGCCAATGGCTTGCATTGAACCAGCCGGCATTTTTGCGGCATGTCAGCGCATTTTTTCCCTGACTTTTTTTGCAAGCATTGGACCGCATTTTTTAAGGTAGGTGCCAAGCTTTTTTTTGTCGATTTTTCCCTTGATTTCCTGCAGTGCCTGCGCAGGCAGGTGTTCTTTGAAGTAAACAAAGTCAATGAGCGTTTTTTCCGCGTCTGAAACAGGCAGCCACATATCATAGTATTTTACCAAATCAAAGCCAAAGAACATTTTTCTGGCAATGCGCCTTACAAGGGCATTGCCGCCCATTATTTTCCTCAACCCAGGCCTTGCCTTTGTCGGGGTGAGTATTACAGGGATTGTTTCCTGCTCCCACAGGTTTCTTAAGGAAAGGGCTTCCTGCAGGCCATAGTAAAAAGGCGAAAAAGCAAAGCCTGAAACCAGGGCATCGCTTTGGAAAGAGTAAAAGCCTTTTGCAACCCTGTTGATTTCGCCACTGCGCATGAGATTGTGGGCAAGCAGGGCACTGTAGCCTTTGCCTATTTTTTCCTTTGCCAGGGAACGCCTCAGCTCAGCTATCGAAAAAACAGGCTGCTCCCTGAAATGCCTCCTCACAAGCATGATGTAATTCATTTCTTTAGCCTCCTTTGCAAGGCAATAAGCATCTGTTCAAAGGACGGCACTGCGCCGGAAAAAACAATTGTTTTCAGGGTTTTTTCATCCAAAGGCTTTCCCGCGTTTTCAACAAGGGAAATGGCTTTTTCCGAAAGCTTTTTGCTTGAGGCAGCGGCTTCGCTAAGCATGTAAACGTCGTAAATGTCCCTCACAAGCTTCCTGCTTGAATAAGCGGCTGCTTTTTCAGCCAGCAATTCTTCCGGCCTAAGGGTGAAAACGCTCATAAAATTGCCGTCAGCCCTTTCAAAAGGCCTTGCCTCAACGCCATTTGGCTTCCGGAAAGAGGCTTCAAACCTCACTTCCGCAATGCCGTTTGAAACCTTGGAAAAAATTGTGCTGGCTGTTTTCTTGTATTTGGAAAGCAGCAGCCCCCTGGAATTAAGGGCGCCGGCAAACGCTTTTTGGAAATTTTTATCATCAGGAAGATAGAAATCCAGGTCTTCTGAAAACCTGTTCCCGGCAAAGCACCTCCAGATTGCCGTGCCGCCATGCAAAACAGCCTTAGGGCTGACGCCATACACCACATCCACCACCTCGTCCTGCAGCAAGGCAATGTCGACATGCAGCCTCTTCTTCAGCCTGTTAAACAAAGGAATGCGCATGAAATATACAATCAACCAAAATTATAAAAAAGCATATGTTTGGTTGATTCAACAAAAACAGGCCGCCGCCCATAAAAAAACAGGCTTGGGCTAAATTGCAGCGCGGCATTTTGCCTGAAAAGGCTGCTTTCAGGTTGTTTTGCTTCAAACAGGCAATATGCACGATTCCTCCATATTCTTGCCTTGGCATCAAAGTGCGCCGATTGCGGCTTCAAAAGAAATCTTTATAAAGTATCACCTGCATTATACTTATTATGATTATAGAACGGCCTGTTGAAGTTAAGAAAATAACCCGGGTTAATAAATGGATTCTTGTTTATGGGCGAAGAAAAACAGGTAAAACCTTCCTTGTCCAGAACTTCATAAAATTTGACGAGTATTTCTTTGTAAAAGCGGATAAAAGCCTTCTTTCAAAGGATAACAATCCTGTAAGCTATGAAACATTCATAGAGATTCTTAAAAGGTCGCTGGCTGAAAATAAAACCGTTGTTGTTGATGAATTCCACCGGCTGGGCGGCGGGTTTTTTGATTTGCTGCATTCTTTGAGGAAACAGGGAAAACTAATCCTGATTTCTTCAACTTTGTTTTTGTCAAAGAAATTAATCTCATCCAAATCCCCGCTTCTAGGCTTGTTTGCAGAAGCTCCCTTTGGGTTAATCAGCCTGCAGGACACTTTAAGGTTCCTGCACAAGTTTAATCTTCCAAAAAAGGATTGGATGGAACTGGCAATACTGCTGAGGGAGCCAATTGCAGCGGATTATTTTGATGAAAAAAAGAAGGCAAGGGAAACAATTTCAACAATTATTTCAAGTTCCTTGAAAACAATCCCGGCGTTGGTAGGGGAGATATTTACTGAGGAGGAAAGGGAAATTTCCGCCGTTTATGAAGGAATCCTGAGGGCAATTTCAATAGGCAAAATCGGCTCCGGAGAAATTTCAAGCAATTTGTTCAGCAAAAGGCTCATTAAAAAAGACGACCCAAGCATAATACAGCAGTACCTCAACAACCTTGTTTCATTCGGGATAATAAGAAGAATCGTGCTTTACGGCAAGAAGAAATTCATTTACAAGCTTGTTTCGCCGCTGGCAAAAATATACTATTATGCGGATGAAAAGCACAATCTTTCCGAAAGAAAAGCAAATGAAAAAGAACTGGCGCCAATAATAGAAGAGCTTATGCCGAGAATAGTTGAAGACGGCATAAGAGAGTGCCTTGCGGAAAAATTCGGGCTGCTGGAAGCAATTCTTGAAGCAAAAGACTTTGACATAGACGGATTGCTGTTAAAATTCAAAAAACCAGAAATTGCTTTGGAAGTAAAATGGGGGAATCCGGAGAAAATTAACATAAAAAAAATTGAAGAAACCCTCGGAAAGACTGAAGCTCCGAGAAAAATCCTATTTGTACAAGACAAAAAAAAGCTCAAGCAAGCCCCAAACCTGGAAATACTGGATGTTGCAGACCTTAACTGAACCCCCAAATCGCAGCCAACCAGGCATTCAAAAAACAAGCCGCTTTTTTCCAGCAAAACAATTAAAAACAAGAAAACCTTACCTAATACTGTTTCTATGCCAAAGTTCCCTGAAATAAAGAAAACAATTTCCTCTTACATCAGCGAAGAGAATGGTAGGATTACAAAGCAAACCGTTCTCACCCTGGGCGCAATAATGGCTTCAGCAGCCATCGGCACCCTGGCATTAAAGGGCACAAGTGCGGAAACACTGCACCAGCACAGCCACATGTCTGCAAGGCCCCATAGCTCGCACAGCTCGCACGGCAGCTATTAGTTTTTTATTCTGTTTAACAGGCTATTTTTATTATGGGCTACAAACTGCCTTTGGAAATAAAGCTGCAGCTCACGGAAAAATGCAATTTCAACTGCGATTTTTGCTTCAATAAGCAGGGCAGTGCCAAATGCGCAGAAATGCCTTTTTCCGCTGCAAAAAAAATTATTTCAAAGATTGCGGATGAAGGAATTAAGGCAGTGCGCTTTACCGGCGGCGAGCCGCTGCTGCACCCAAAAATTCTGCAGTTGCTTTCTTTTGCAAAAAAGCAAAACCTCAAAGTGCTATTGAACACAAACGCTTCGCTAATCAGCAGCCAAAAGGCAAAGAAAATTTCCCCCTGCATTGACAATGTGCTTGTTTCAATGCATTCCCTGCAGGCAAACGCAAAAACAATTGATGCTGTCAATGCGCTTTCAGCACAGGGCTGTTTTGTAAGGGCTGCAACAATTCTTTCAAAAGAAAACATCCAATTGCTTGAAAATTTCCATGAAATGATTTCTGCCCTGCCTTTTTCCCAGTGGGTTCTGCTCAGGCAGATTCCAAATGCCCTGAACAGGAATCCTGTTTCAAATGCCGACATGCAAATTGCAATTGAAAAAATTGAATCCCTAAACAAGGGCAGGAAAAAAAAGGAATTGTTTTTGGTTGAGAACGCGCTCCCTTTTTGCTGTTTTTACCCTGAAAGGGTAAGCAAGGTTGCTTTGGGCGGCATTCATGAGGACGGCCACAGCAGCCTTTTTGTTGATTCAAATTCAAGAATAAGGCCAAGCTATTTTTTGGATGCGGAACTTGGCAATGCATTGCAGCACAGTTTTTTGGGTGCCTGGAACAATGATTTCCTGAAAAGGATGAATGCCCTTGAATTTATTGCAGATGCCTGCCACAAATGCAAATATGCGTTAAAATGCATGTCTGGAAGCAGGTTCAGCGCGCTGCTTGTAAACAAGTCACTCTATGCTTTGGACCCGCTTGCAAAGCCTTTTTCCTTCGGAAAAAGCCTTGGGAAAACAGCAGCACGTGGTGCTGCAAACCCAAGTGAATTTCTCTAGATTCTTAATAGAAATGAATAAATATGCAGGATTCCTTTCTAATATTAAATAATTTTTTTGTGGCGGTTGCTTTGGTTCAGGGCGTTTCTCAAGAGGAATTAAGGGGCGTTAGCGATGCCCTGAAAAGGGTTGAGGGCAGGAAGAAAAGAAAAAGCCTGGCTTTGGCTGCCGCCTCGCTGGTAATTATTGCCATAATTGCAATTGTTTTGTTATTTTTTTTGCCTCAGCCCCAGCTCCCTGTTGAGCCCTGTTCCAACGGGGTGAAGGATGCGGGCGAAGGAGGAATTGACTGCGGCGGCAATTGCGTTGCCAAGTGCCCTGAGCCTGTTCTGGCTTATGTTGACCCTGCATATATTTTGCCTACCTCTGCTTCGGATGTTGCAGTGGATTCCGGGAGCGGCCTGATTTATGTTTTGGATGAGATGAGGCACAGGATTATGCTTTATGATTCAGAATTCAACCATATCAAAAACTTTGGGGAAACAAGGGTGCAGGCGCCTGGCGGCGGCTGGAATTATGAAAGCGGCGGCACAACAAATGACAAGCTGCTGTTCCCTGCGTCAATTTATGCCGCAAATGGAAAAGTGTATGTTTTGGACAGGGTTCCAAGAGTGCAGGTTTTCAGCAAAATGCTTGAGTATGAAAAGACTTTGCAGTTTTCTGCTGTTGCCCTTGAAGCTTTGGGTGACATTGAGGACCCTCCTAACAGCGATGCAGGGATGTCCTCAATCGTTGTTTCTGATTCCGGAAATATTTACATTGCAGACCAATTAAGCAATGCGATTGCGGCATTTGATTCGGAATTTAGGCTTATCAATGCTGTAAAGGCAAAGCAATTTGATTACAGCCCTGACCTGCCTGGGCAAATGGCTTTTGGCCCAAGCGGAAGCCTTTTTGTCGCAGACCAAATGAATGGCAGGATTCTTGTTTTTGACCAACAGCTGAATTTTGTGAAATCTTTTGACTCAAATATGCTGATGCCAACAGGTGTTGCGGTTTCAAGCGACGGCAGGCTGTTTGTTCTTGATAGGGGCGACGGCAAATTAAAGGCCTTTGATTCAGCCGGAAATTTTGTTAAGGCTGTTGGCGGCTCCGGCGGCCTGCAGTTCTACAATCCGGCTGCAGTGAAGCTTGATTCAGAGGGCAATGTTTACATAATTGAGCAGGGCAATGCAAGGGTCACTGTCCTTGACAAAGGCCTTAAGCTTGTAAAACTCATTGAAGGCATTAAAAGCGCATTTGCCGCTTCTTTTATGCCATTCCATATAGCCATATCGCCAAACGGCGACACAGCTGTTTCCGACCCTGTCAACAGCAAGGTTTTTGTTTTTGGTTCGGATTTTAAATTGAAGAAAACAATCGGCGGGATTGGCCCTGGCAGAGATGAATTGAACAGGCCTAAAGGCGTTGCTTTTGATTCAGCCGGCAAATTGTTCATTTCAGATTACGGAAACAGGCGCATTCAGGTCTTTTCTAGCGACTACAGTTTCCTTAAATCAATAACCAACGCTGATTTGATTTGGCCTTTTGTACTCTCTGTTTCAGATGAAGGCAAGTTATTTGTCATAGACGCCAAAGACAGCAGGCTGCTGGTTTTTGACAAAGCCGGAAAGCTGGCTGGCAAAATAGGGGAAGAAAAAGGCGTAAAGCTGCCTGCGGCAGTGCTTGCCAAAGGCGGCAAAATATATGTTCTTGATGAATCTGACAAAACAATCAAGGTTTTTAATAGCAGCCTTAATGAAGTGCAATCCATTTCTGGTTTTGATGCAGCGCTTGGCACTGATGTGGTTTTGGGCGAAAGCCTTGCAATTGACGGCAAAAACAGGCTTTTATCCTGCGATACGAAAAACAGGGACATTGTTGCTTATGACCTTTCAACAGGCAAATTCTCTTCTTTTGGGGACTTTGGCCCTGCGCTTCTGGAAGAAACCCTTCTGGAGGTTGCGGCTTCTTCAAAATTAATTGCTGTTGCAGACATGGAGCAGCACAGGGTGCTGTTCTTTGACCTGGATGGCAAGGAGCTTGAAGAAATAACAATAAATGACCTCGGCTGATTGCCTTACTTTTCAGGAAAAAATTTTCTCGAAACGGCATCATAGAAAAGCAATCCTTTTCCGCTCAGCTTCAATGCATTCTCATTGTTTTCAACCAATCCAAATGATTCAAGCAATTCAACCTGCCTTCCAAATTCGCCTTCAATGCTTTCGCCAAACTCTTTCTTGAATTCTTTTTTGCTTATTCCCTGCGTCTTTTTCAGTCCAAGCGCAACATGCCTAACCATTAATTCTTTTTTGAAAAGCTTTTTTCCAACTGCAAAGGCAAAATCGCCTTCCTTCATTGAATCAAAATATTCCGGCAGCGGGAAAACATTGTTATAATCCCAATTGTTCAAAAAAGAGCAGCTGCTTGGCCCAAATCCAATGAATTCATTGTTGTTCCACTGGTTCTGCAAAAACCTCATTTCTTTGCCTTTTTTCACAAACTGGTATGGGAACAATTGTTCATAACCGAGAGAAAGCATTTTTTCAATGAGCATTGAGTGCATTTCAATCAACTCGAGTTCTGATGCAAATTCTTCTGCTCCCGCTCCAAAAAAAGCGCTTCCCTTTTGAATGCGCAAATCGGAAGCAGTCACAGACTCAGGCTGGATTGCATCAATTTCTTCCAATGTTTTCTTCCAGCCTTTGATTCCCTGCAGCGGCAGGCCGTAAATCAGGTCAATGTTAATGTTTTCAAATCCCGCGTTTCTCGCATAGCTTATTGCCTGCATTGCCTGCTTTTTGCCGTGGTTCCTGCCACATGCTTTCAGCACGCTGTCATTGAAATCCTGCACCCCGATGCTGAGCCTGTTGAAGTTCTGCCTGAGTTCTGCTAATTTTTCCAATCCAAGGGTTTCAGGGCTTGATTCAATGGTTGCCTCGGTGGTTTTCTTTTGCATTGGAAAATTTGCCTGCAAAAAAAGCATGAGTTCATTCAATTGCCCTGCATTGAGAACTGTCGGCGTTCCCCCTCCAAAAAGCACGCTGTTTACTTCAATGCCCTCTTTAATGAGTTTTCTGTAGGAAACTATTTCTTTTTGAATTGCTTTCAGGAATTCCGCTGTTTGCTTTTCGCCTGCCGGCAATTGCGTGTAGTAATGGCAGTATTTGCAGATGCTTGTGCAAAAAGGAATGTGCAAATAAAAAGCCAGTTTTTTTTCCTTGCCGGCGTTTTTTGCGTCCAATAAAAATTTTTCAGAATCCATCAAGGGCATTTCATCTGAATCAGGATACCGGTAAACAAAGGCATGCTCTGTGCTTTTGCTTATTCCTGCCTTGTGCAGTTTTTCCAAAAAGCCTTTTTCAATTCCAATTCCCATAACCAATTTTTAAGAGTTTATTCACTTAATTTTATCGTTCTGCATGAAAATCCTTTCTCCTTTAAGCAGTGTTGGCGAAGTGCTGCCTTTAATAGATGCAGGTGCAGAGGAGCTATATTGCGGTGTTGTAACCCCTGAATGGGAAAAGCGCTTTTCTTATATTGCCTCAATTAACCTGAGGCATGACAAGGCTGCAAACTTTTGCTCTTTTGAACAGCTTGCGGAAGCAGTGAAAATAGCCTCCTCTTCAAAAACGCCTATTTTCTGCGCTTTCAACGCAAACTTTTACACTGAAAAGCAGCTTCCCTTGGTGCTGAAGCAGGCTGAAAATGCTGTTGAAGCAGGCGTCAGCAAGCTGATTGTTTCGGATTTGGGCTTTATTTCAATGCTGAAGCAAAACGGCTTTCCAATCGAAATTGCCTTGAGCACAGGCAACCCTGTTTTCAATTCAGCTTCGCTTGAATTCTTCAAATCATTTGGAATCAAAAGAATTGTTTTGCCAAGGCATCTCACCGTGGAAGAAATTTGTGCCATTGCAAAAAGCGCAAAAAAGCTTAATATTGAACTTGAAGCATTTGTGCTGAACGCAATCTGCCCATATATTGACGGATTGTGCACTCTGCAGCACATTGGCAAAGACAGCGCTTTCATCAAAGCAGAGGAGCTTGCCTGCAGGATGCAATTTGAAGTTGAAGTGCTTTCAAACCAAAGGCAATCGCAGAAAAGGGCTGCTGCTGCAAAAGCAGGCATCTGGCAGAACACGGCGCCCGAGGGCTGCGGCTTGTGTGCGCTGCCTTTTTTCAAGGAAGCCGGAATTAAATCATTGAAAATTGCCGGCAGGGGCAACAGCCTTGAGAAAAAAATTGCTGATGTGAAAATGCTCAGGGAAGCGCTTTCAATGCTGGGCAGGCTGGATAAAAAAGATTTCAGGGAAGAAATGAAGCGCAATTTTTTTGCAAGCAACCATATGCTTTGTGATTTCAAAAGTTGCTATTATGCCTATGCAGGGGTAATGTAAAATGGAAAAGGCCCTTGCTGTTGAAAGCATTGCCATGCTTGAAAAGTTTTTTTCAAAAGATTTTGCAAGAGTTTATTTTGGCCCAGAAACCTGCGAAAGGAAAATCCCTTCGGCAGCAGACGCAAAAAAAGCAATGGCATTCTGCAAAAATCACGGCGTTAAATTTTCCCTATTGGCGCCATTCTGCACTGATTCAGGGATTGCAAGGCTAAAGAAAATTTTTCCGCTTCTTTCAGCCGAAGACGAGGTTATTGCAAACGATTTCAGCGTTTTGCTGGAAGCAAAAAATTGCAATGCCTCCCTTATTGCAGGCAGGCTATTGAACAGGCAGTCAAGGGACCCCAGGATTGCTTCCCTCAAAGGCACTGTGCCTGAGGAAATGCTGGAACATTTTTCCTTGAGCCAGGCTGCTTTGCCTGAATTCAGGAAGCTTCTTTCCTCTTTCAGTGTGAAAAGGTTTGAATTGGACAATCTGCCGCAAGGCATTGGAACAAGCCTCTCTGGCACCGGCTTTTCAGCTTCGCTGTATTACCCTTTTGTTTTTGTTTCCGCAACAAGATTATGCCTGTCTGCAAATGCAGGCAAAATAGCCGAGTCAAAAAAAGTTGGAATCTTTCCCTGCGGCAAAGAATGCTCACAGTATTCCTTCAAATTGAGGAATCAGGCTTTTCCTGCAGGGCTTTTCCTTTCAGGGAACGCGCTGTTTTTTGAGAACAATTCGCTTCCACTCGAGGCAGTGCTGAAGCAAAAAGGAATTGACAGGATTGTTGAAAACAGAAGCCTGATTCAATTGTAGAACACAACAATAATCAATATTATGAGCAGCGCAATGCTGATCCAAAGCATTTTGTCCTTCATTATCGAGGGCAAGCCGGTTTTTTTTGTGCTGCTGCTTTTTGCAATCTTTTTTCCCACCGTGCCGGCAATTTCCTTGCTGTACCTCAGCCAGGCGCCTGGTTCCTTCAGTTCATTCAAGGTGTCTTTTGTTATTTCAACAAAGCCTTTTTCCCTTTCAGGAACCTTTTCTTCGCCGAAGATTTTTCCGCTCACAGCGCTTATGTCAAGCTCGTAGGTTTCTTTGTCCACTGTCACAAAAGCAATCCATCTCGGATGGTAAACAAGCTGCATTCCTGACAATACGATGTTTTCCCTTGTTGTGCCAACCATGCTTGCTGTTTTGAGCAAAGCAATTTTTTCAGCCTCTTTTTTTGAAAGAAGCTCTTTTCTTGCGGAAAACGGGTAAAAATTGTCTGGGTATTCCTTTGTGAGCTTTTCCTCTTCGGGAATTTCTTCAGCAATCTCCTTGCCAAGCTCCGCTGTTTCGGCATTGAGGGCAAGCCTGCCCCTTTCCATTTTCCCGCCTGGCTTGCCTTCTTCTCCAAAAGCCGCATCGTAATAAAACAGGTAAAAGGGAATTAAAGCCAGCTTGATTTCGCCTTTTTCAAATTTACGCCAGTTTTTCTTGTGCAGGCTTTTTTTTATCACTTCTTCCGCCTGCTCCAGGCCAAAGGAAACCTGCACAGCGCTGTTTGCAAGAAACATAATTCCCAGATACTAAAAGGGCGTTCGGCAAATAAATACTTTACTGAGCCGTCACGCCCGGCTGGTGCGAGTTCCATCTTCGCTTTGGCTCGATGGAACAGCTCACTTCGTTCGCATTTCAAAAGTACGCCCAGCTGGTCAGCGCAAGGAGCCTGTTTCGCTGCTCTCAGCAGCTCAATAGGCTGGCTTCGCTTGCTGCACAGGATATAATAAAATTCAACACCCTTTTCAAGGGTGTTGAGAAGAAAAAGGAATTTTTTTTCCCACACCGCCGCAATAAAAAATAATTTATTGTGCTTCTTTCTTTTTGATTATCTTGACCTTGCTCGGCGTTATTAGGACTCTTTCCTGGCTGATTCTGGCTATGTCGCCGTTGATTGACTCAACGCCGCCCCTGATTTTTGTCACGAGCTCTTTGAGCTTTATTGCGTTTCTTTTGCCCAAATCGCCTATGTTCAGCAGGACAATGTTGCCGGCTTTTGCTTCGCCCAATACAACAGCAATATCCGCGTCTGTTGCAAGCGTTATTGGCTTGACAAAGGCATCGGCATCCTCGTAAATTGTTTCGTCCTCTGCGTCCAAGTTGTTCAAAAAGTCCTCTATGTCAAGGCCTTCTTCCTTTTTTAGCACTCTTTCAAGAAAAGCCATCTGATTTTTGCACCCCCGAATTCTGTTAATTAGCTATTTTTTCTACAAATCTTTTTTAAAATGCTTTGCTTTAGCAAAGAAATACATAACTTGGGCAATATTGGGATGTTTGGCGCAATGCAAAAAAGTATGGAAAGCAAATTCCGCCCTGCATAAGGGGTTTGCTTTCTCAATAAAGAGTTTTTTTTAACACCAACGCCAGTATAACTATACTCTCAACTTTTTTTAAAAATTAATTGGAATTTGCAGGAATTAGCGGTCAATGGGGGTGTCTTTTTTGTTGCAGCAGCAATTGCAGGAAAATATTTTTCAGAGGCATTTTGAAAAAAACAGCGTTTTTCTGGACAGGAACATTATTACGCCGCATTATACGCCTGAAAGGCTTCCTTTCAGGGAAAGGCAGATTGATGAAATCTCGCAAATTTTGTCCTCTTCCTTGAATGGAAGCAGGCCAGACAACCTTTTCATTTACGGCAAGGTCGGCACAGGAAAAACAGTCACGGTAAACCATGTGCTTTTGCAGTTAAGCGATTTTATTTCAAAGACTGGGAACAGCAAAGTTGATTTTGCTTACGTAAACTGCAGGAACCACAATTCAAAATACAAGGTTATATTGAAAGCTCTTGCAAAGTTTTTGCCGAAAGACGATTTCATTGGATATGGCAGCTCTTTTGTTTACGAAAAGCTGCTGCACTATGCGGAAAAAGGAAAGCACCTGATAATTGTCCTGGACGAGGTTGACAAGGTAAAGGACATTGACGAGCTGATTTATTCGCTCACAAGGAGCAATGACGAATTGCACCAGGGAAGCATTTCTTTGATTGGAATAAGCAACAACCTTTTCTTCAAGGACAGGCTTGACGCAAGGACAAAAAGCGCTTTGCTGCAGAAAGAAACAGTTTTTCCCCCGTATAATGCCGAAGAGCTGAAGGCAATCCTGCTTGGCAGGATTGATGCAGCCTTCAAGCAGGGCGCTGTTGAAGAAAGCGCAATCAACCTTGCAGCTGCGCTTGCTGCGCAGGAATCCGGTGACGCAAGGGCCGCGGTAATGCTGATGCTGAGGGCAGGCGAAGAGGCAGACAAGCAATTCTCCCAAAAAGTTAGCGACATCCATGTCAGCCTTGCAAAAAGCAGGGTTGAGGAAGAGGTAACATTGAACATGGTTGAAACTTTGCCCAAACAGCAGCAGATTGTGCTTTATTCCCTTTCACTGATGACTGCCCAGGGCAAGGGCTATGGAAAGCTTAACGGAAGCCATGAGGCAGGGGTTTTCTTTTCAGGGGATGTTTACAGGGAATATGAAAGGATTGCGACAGCAATGTCAGAGCAGATTGTTTCTTCAAGATGGTTCAGGGAATACGTGAACGAACTGGAAACATACGGCCTTGTTCTGACAGCAGCCTCAGGCAAAGGCATCAGGGGCGCAACAACCCTTATCAAGCTAGGCTTTGACGCAAAAAAATTAAAGGCGGCGCTGGAAAAAGAATTAATGGGAAGCTGAACAAGAAAATCAGTTTTTTTTCCTTAAACGAATTCAGCCAGTTTTTTTTGTTCCGGCTGCTGGTTTTGGAAAACGCTGTTTATTTCCCGGCTGACGAGTTCCAGCCTTTGCTTCAGGTAATCGCTCAGGGCAAATTCAGCCGCAATTGTTTTCGCTATTTCAAGGTATTTTCTCACGCCGCCTTCATTCACGGTTAAAATGATTTTTTCCTGCCTGCATTTCGGGCATTTTCCGTCCAAAGGAATTCTCCTTATGCTTTCATTGCAGCTTGTGCACCTGAAGTTTTGCCTGCTGAACGCCCTTGCGTTTCCGATTATGTCAGGCAGCAGGTGCGTTACCATTACCCTTTCCAATGCGTCTTTGCCGTCAACAGCAATGATTTTGTTCTGCAGCTTTGCCTGTGCCCTGATTTTTTCTTCCATTGTTTTCAATTGCACATACTTTGAAACAGTTGGCCCTGCGTCAAATTGCGTTGTGCTGTGGGTGAAGCCAAAGCCGCTGTACTGCTCTGGCTTGCCCAAAAAATGCTGTATCCTTTGCACGCCTTCAACATCTGGCTGCACAAAGCGCTGGGCATTTTCATACAATCCAATGGGATATTCCCAGCATCTTTCCATTTCATAGCATTCGTTGTCAATTTCAGTCGGTTTCAATGCCACTGTGAAGACAAGCGGCGCGTCCATCCTTCCTCCCCTGCTTCCGGGCAAATAAGAATGTGAAAAATTCAGCAGTGTGTCCATTAGCAGCATTATGCTGTCCTGGTCGCCGTCAATGTTCCTTCTTTTTGTCTGGTGAAAGTAGGGATGGGCATAGCAGCCCCTGGCTTTTGTGTAACCAAGGATTCTCCCCACAATTGCGGCTGAAGTGTGGGGTGCCAGCCCCAAAACAAGCTGCCCAATCAGGTCTTCTTTTTTTTGCGCGTTGAAGTATGGCTTCATTTTGTAAAACCTTGCAAGCAGTTCGTCAATGAATTTGCTCACTGTCACGAAAAAATCCCCTGCTTTTTCGTCTATTACCAAGTCTTGGGGCATTATTTCAATTGCCTGTTCCGCATTTTCCAATGCATTTCCAAGCGCGTCTTTTTCATAGCCAAGCTGTTTTGCTTTTTCAATGCTCAATCCAATCTCTTTCGGCTTGAAGTGGGTAAGGGGCGCATTGATTATTTCATACCTTATTGTTGCGTCCCTGAAAACATGCAAATCGTATTTTGCCCTGAGCAGGCCTTTTTCCAACGGCTCTGCTGTTTTCTGCTTGTTTATCATGCCCTTTACGCCTTTCACTAGCGCCGGAACCTTTATGCCCAGGTTTTCCGCGGCATTCCTGACAAGGCTTTGCAAATCAATGCTTCTTTTGCTGAATTGCTCTGTTTCTGAATTGCATTTTTCGCATTTTTGCGAAAAGCAGACTTTGCCGCAGTTTGGGCAAATGCTGATTTTTTCAGTCCTTTCCCTGCATTTGGTGCAGGAAGGCTGTTCCCTTATTGCATCGCATTTTTTGCATTTGTACAATGCGATTTCAACGCTAACGCTCCCTTCTTTCCCCTCCTTTGTTGCTGACATTGCCCTGTTTATTGACCTTGTGCTGCCGCCTGCCTGCCCTATTGGGAACAGGACATGGGGGTTTCCTGCCATTTGCCTTGGCTTGCTTGCCTCAGGCCTGCCCATTCTTGCTCCAATCCATGTTCCTGCAAGGTCCCTGATTGGAATTCCTGCAACAAGGTTAAGGGCAGAAATCACGTCAACGGCTTTTTCCGCAGCCTCCTGCAGTTTTTCAATCCCTTTCTGCAGCCCGAGGGTTTTTTCAAGCGCTGCAAAATCATCTTCCTCGATTAAAATTTTTCCGTCCTTTGCCTCATGGCTTAATCCTATTTTTTCAAGAAGCAATTTTCCTGCCTGCTCGTTCTCCAATTCAAAAAAGCCTTCATTCCTGCGCGCTTTCTGCAAAAACAGGCCCAAATCCACCAGCTCCTTTTTCCTCAATCCCCTGTAATAAAAAAGCGCATTCGGATGCAAGGGAACATTGAATTTTTCGCTCAGCTCTATTGCCTCTTTTATTCCGACTTTTTCCGGGTGCAGCAGCAATTGCTGGAATTCTTTTGCTTTTTCGCCAAGCTGCTTTTCGGCTTCAAGCTTCCACCATTCACTGCAATATCCGGCAGGCACCAGGGGATGCGCAGAATACCTGAAATCCCCGACGCTTACCAAAAGGTCTCCCAAGAAAAGGATTTTGTCAACCCTTGGCTTTATTTTTATTGCTTCTTCAAGCGAACTTGCTTTTACAACGCTGCCGCTCAATAATTTTACAATAGGCCCTTCAATGCTGTCAACCGGCGCCATGCCTGCAGCCTTGCCTGGCCTTTCAACCTTCATCTGGGTTGCGTTTGCAATGAAGTCATCAAGCAGGTGCATTGTTGCAGGGTGAATGCCTTTTCCCATTATGCCCGTGTTTCTTGCCCTGCCATACCTGAGCCTGAACCCTCCAAACCGCGAAGGGTAAGCAAGAATAGGCCTTCCTGCAGCAGTCCCCTCCAAAAATTTTTCATTTGGCTTTATTTCCCTGTCCCCAGAATCGGATTTTCCGACTTTTATTATGTCTTCAAGCCAATTCCAGTCCAGGCCGAGTTTTTTTGCAAAGCCAAGTATTTTTGCGGCTTTCAGCGCAACGCCTTCGCTCAGCACAAGGCACATTCCGCCCCTTACCCTGTTGTTCTGGACCCGCGGCAAATCCCTGTTTACAGACACTTCCCTTTCTTCAGTGGGTTCGCCGTTGATGCAAACAGGGCAGTTCCTCACGATTTTCCTGACTTCCTCGTCAGTCGGCTTGTACTGCCTTGTCACAATCTCCTCATAAATCTGGCATTCTTCAACATACCTTTCCACCTCGTCATCAGTCGGCTTGAACCTGTCAACTCCCATAATCTTTCTTGCATAGTCCCCCAAAATGAGTGGCAAAACCTGGCTTGTTCCGCCTGCAGCCCTGATCGGCCCTGCATAATAAATGTCAATGTATGTGCTGCCGTCAGGATTTTTGCTGATTTTTATTTCCGGAACGCCGTCAAGCGGGGCAACAACAACTCCCTCTGTATTGAGCACAAGCGCTGTCTTTATTGCCTGTTCAACCCTTTTGCTTTCATCCTCTATCTTGCACCATTCCTGCTCCAATATCTCCCTGAAAATCTGGAATATTGCTGCTGTCCTGTCGCCTTTCTTTTCTTCAAACACAGCCCTGAACCTTTGCGCAATGCCTACAGGCCCTATTATTGTTTCAGTCCTGTCTGCAAGGTCAGCCACAGGCTTTGTCTCAACGCTTTGGCTTAAGTCAAAGCCCTTTGCCTTTGCCTCTTCGGCAACTGAAAGCTGCCTTTCAACTTCAGCAACAACGCTTTCATAATATTTTTTCACCGGTGGCAATGCCTCTACTTCAATATCAAGCTTCATCCTGGCTGCCCCCCATGAAACGCTTTTCGGTTATTTTGCCTGTTGCCATTTCATAAACAGGCACAATGCATGGCGTTGGCACATGCCCAAGCTTCACCTGGTATTCCGTCCTTGCCTGCCATGTCCCGCTGTTTATCACTGTTGCGCCCCTGTAATTTCCGTATGCATTGTGGTGCATGTCCCCAATAAAAACCAGGTCTGGCTCTTCCTTTATCACCAAAAAATCCTCTTTCTCTGGAACATAAGGCTGCTTTAGCCCGTAAGTTGACATTATGTCGCGCTTTTTCAATGCTTCAATCATTGCTTTTTCAGGGTGCTCGCTGTTCAGGCTTGCAATGCTTCCAATCAAATCATGCAATGCCCCTCCATGGTAGATTAATGCCTTCAGGCCCTCTATCTCAAACCAGCTCGGGCTTCCGATAAAATGCACGTTGCTTCTTTCATAAAGCGCTGGGACAAACTCTTTTGGAATAGCGGGCTGGGGGTCAGCCCATCTCACTGCATCATGCTGCCCGGGAATGATAAAAATTTCAATGTATTCCGGAACCTGCATTATCAGCCTGCTGAATTCCTCGTATTGCTTGTAAACGTCCTTTATGGCAAGCTCATTGTATTGCGATGGATAAACTCCTACCCCGTCAACATTGTCGCCGGAAATAACAAGGTATTTCACTTTGCCTGCCTGTTCCCTTTCTTTTTCACCGCCTTCCCTTCCATTCAGCCAGTTTATGAAGCTGTTGCACTCCTTTTCAAGGAAAAGCCTGCTTCCAATGTGGAAATCGCTTGTTGAGGCAATTGCAAGTTCTGTTTCAACCATTTTGTTTTGCCTGATTGGCATATCAGGCCAAAAAACATCCTTTATGATAAGCATGTTTTCGTTCCATTTGATTGCCTTTATTGCAATAACGCCGTCAACCATCATTCTCTCAGCAAGCGGCGCATTTTTCACATCGTCTTTCATTATCAGGCCAATGCACTGCGCTTCCTGGTCCTCAAGCACAAAAGCGTGGTGGCCGTTTTTTGTAACCCATTTTTTGAAAACCATTGCAATCAAGTCAACAGGCTTTCCCTTTGGCATTGCCCTCAGGCTGATTATTGGCCTTGGGCTCAGTCCCTGCCTTTTTTTCAGCAATTTGGAAAGCAATTCAAATTTTCTCCTGAAATAGCCAAGAAAGTCCTTTGCCTTGCCCTCGCTGTTGCTCTGCCCTGTAACATCTGTTTTCGGCAGCAGCCTGAAATTGCTTTTGAATTCCTTTGCAAGCGGCTTAAAGCCAGCATTGCTTACAGCAACAGTTTCAGGGGCAACCGAATCAAGCTTTGTTTTAAGCAGTTTTTTTTCAACTGCCTCCTGGTTTAGGAAAACAATGCCCTCGGAAACAAGGCTGTCAACAATCTCCCTGAAATTGGATTTTTCGCCAAGAAGTGCAATTGCCTTCTCGTCAATGAAAGCGTTTTTTTCACTGACATAGCCGACAATTTCTTTTTCCTTTTCAACCTGCAACTGCATCCGGTGCCCCTGCCTTTTCTTGAATGGAAAATTTGCCCAAACTTTGCCTTTCCCTGCAATTCCCTTGATTGCCAGGGCTTGTGAATTTCAGGGCTATTCCTTTATTTTTTCTTTAATAGCTTCCATTCTGCTGATTATTTCCCAGATGTCAGTCCTTGTATGGGAAGGAATATTCAAATCCTTGCTGATGTCATCCATCATGTAAACAGCTGTGCTGAAATCCTCGATTTTTGCCTTTTTGCCTGAAATCTTTCCAATCGCCTCTTCCAAAACGCCCCTGATGTTTCTGGGCACGCTGTGGTCAGAGGCAACATCCTGCATCACGCCAAGCAGTTCCCGCAATTCCTTCCGCAATTCCTCGCTCATTAAACACACCTTCAATCAGCGCCAAATGGAAAGCTAAATTGAAATCCACGTGGCTTGAAAAACCAGTAACAATTAAGGAAAGAAGACTTTAAATAAGCTCCCCAAAAACCCGCTGGCTGCATATTGGCTGAGCACAAAAATATATTAACCACTTATTCCCTCACTATTTTCATGGAAAAGCTTGCGCTTGCAGCAATGGCAATAACGGCAATTGCCTTGCTTGGGCTGATTTCTTATCAATCCCCCGGTTTCTGGGCCGGCATGACAGGAGAAGCTTCGCTTGCTGTCGGCTCCCAGGCAATTATTGTAAAGTTTAAGGAGGACCCCCAGATCAGCCTGGTTTCTTCTTTGGATTTGCTGCTTCTTTCAAAGCCCAGGGTGAATACGAAATTTGCCTCTGTGAACAATCTTAGCAAGAAGTATAATGCGGAAACTTTTAGCCATTTGTTCAAGCAGGCAAAAAATCTTGAATACACTTATGAGCTGAGAATAAGGGGCAAT
>Ga0315293_10000567_pt1 | contig 34665 bp, 56 predicted proteins | sample YL17G13_20_MG_FD_203071 | JGI IMG/M metagenome (GOLD analysis project Ga0315293, IMG submission 203071) | Sediment microbial communities from Yellowstone Lake, YNP, Wyoming, USA - YL17G13_20 | ecosystem: Environmental > Aquatic > Freshwater > Lake > Sediment | place: USA: Wyoming | collected... | reverse complement strand
AGGAGATGGGGAAAGACAACTTTAGCAGTACACGAATTGATTCCTCAACCTGCATTAGATGGTCATCCTGTTGCATACTTTGCTCCAACATATGGTGATTTACACGATGTATGGCACGAATTGAAGATGATATTAAATCCTATCATCAAAGAAAAAAACGAACAACAAAAGCAGATGCGATTAATTACTGGAGGAGTAATTGATTTTTGGTCTATGGATAATCCTGATAGTGGTCGTGGTCGCAAGTATAAGAGAGTTATAGTGGATGAAGCAGAGAAAGCAAGTAAGTTTAAAGATGCTTGGCAAAACACCATCTTACCTACTCTAATTGATTATTCAGGTGATGCTTGGATTCTTTCAACTCCTAAATTCGGTGATACATATTTTAAAAGATTATTCAATCAAGGAAAAAAAGAAAACGATTGGTCATCATTCAATCTTTCAACATATCAGAATCCAACTATTGCTAAAGAAGATATTGATATCATCAAAAGAACAATGGATGAATTATCTTTTAGATGCGAGATACTTGCTGAAGATATTGATTTAACTCGAAACTCCTTTGCATATGCATTTGATGAAAACAAACACATTGGAACTGCATCTTATAATTCAAACTATGTTGTAACATTGTCATTCGATTTCAATGTGGATCCGATAACTTGTACTGCATCGCAAAACTATAATTCATTTAAATACTTTATTAAAGAATTCAGAATAGAGAATTCAGATATCTATGAGATATGTCAGCATATCAAAGCAAAGTTTCCTAATGCAATATTTATGGTAACCGGTGATGCTACTGGCAGGAATCGTTCAGCATTAACTAAAGGTAATATGAATTACTATTCAGTAATCAAATACGAATTAAAGTTAGGTGATGGTCAATTTAAGCAAGGAACGGTTAATCCATCAGTTGCTGATACAAGAGTTCTGCTAAATTCAATGTTGCAAAACTATAACATCATCATTGATACAATTGAATGTCCATATCTGATTAAAGATTTGAAATATGTTGAAGTTGATGGTAATGGTGACATCAAGAAGGATAGGTCCAATGATAATCGCAAAGCCGATTTACTTGATTGTATGAGATACGATTTGGCAACATTTCACAAAGATTTTATCAAATCATTTAATATCTAAAAAAAAAATGGGAAGAGATTTAACTCCTCCCATTCAGGTAACAACGATTAAAAACAACAACATCACAAATGTATAAAATCATTTAAATACCTTTATAAAAAGTTATTAACATACATTTGATTTTTAATGTAAAATAATACATTTGTAATGATGATACAATTGCTACTAATATTATTTCTGAATAGTTTATTCATATTTGGTTTACACTATTCTTTTTCATACGATGAAGATGCAGATGGTAATATCTTTAATAAATCTTTGTTGTGGTTTGTTCAGTATTATGCAAAGAAAATATTAGGAAATTATTTCGCAAAGTTATTTGGTGGATGCATAATATGTATGGCATCTTTATGGTCATTACCTTTCTTCTTTCTTTACTTTACTAATCCATTGTTCTTACTTATATACATTCCATCGTTAGCCGGGATGAATAGAATTATAATTAGATTTATATAAATGGCAGCAATAAATGATTTCGTATTGAATAAGAATTGGAACTGCATTGGTAAATGTGGTTGCGTTCTTGACAAATGGAAATATGTTTCAAAAGAACATTCAGGATTTGAAATACGAATTGCAGTTAACGGAACTGGAGTATTTGAAATAAGACATCAAGATATTACAAAAAGGTCAGGAACCGGTTTGGATCAACTGACATTACGATATAAAGAAATAATTGGATAATGTACGAAGACATAACTGAAGAACAATTAATATTAATATTTAAAGGTATAAGACCTGAAGGTATTAGTAAAAGAGTATTTGATATTCTGCGAAAGGATAAAGAGTATCAAGTAAGACAACACAAAAAAGGATATTTATTTCACAATTCAATCAATGGACCATATGTCAAAAAAAATTAACTTCAATGGTAAAATTCAACCTGAACATCGTGTTGTATATAGTTTCACTTGTAACGATATTGATTTTTTTAAGTTTGATGATAGTAGCAGTATTCCTTGTGGTAGGGCATTTCACGCATTATCTTATTATGAAGAACTTGAGATGAGATGTACAAGAGAATATCTTCAAGGTGCATTTACTGCTATTGAAAATATTCTACGCAAAACCGAAATAGATATATTCGAAGTAATGAAGATTGTTCAGAATAGTAAAGAACGATTGGATTATATTTTTGAACCTGAAATAATAAAGAAGTTAGCATCAGTAATTTATTTTGATGAAAGTGAAAATCCGTATTCATATGACTTTAAATATGGAACTGAAAAGATGGCAATGTGGGATGAACATCCATTAGTTATTAAAGGAACGAATGAAATATCTGCTCCCGGCATTGATTTTTTTTTGTCAAAGCCAATCAAGAGTTTAATGCCATCAATAGATTTATCCAAGAAAGATTTAAATCTTTATTTGAAAACAATGGAAGTGATGACAAGCGAACAATTAACAACAATTATATCTCATCTATCCGTGAAAGACAAGAGCAAAGATTTTTACAACATTCTAAAATCGCAAACAATAACAACTTAAAGTTGAAAGAATTATATCAATTGTCAACATATGAATATTACTTACTGATTGAAGATAATATACTATCAGCAAATAAGCATAATGTAATGATTGATGAAGATTAAACTGGCGAAAGCAATAAGGATTTTTATATTAAAATAAATAAAGATGCCTGATATTATACTCCGGATTAAAGGAGATTCAAAAGATGTAGTTGCATTAGGTGAAGAACTCAAGAAACTTGGAAAGATTGATGATGAAAATGCAAAACAATTTGAAGATAACAACAAGAAATTTCAAAAAGGTAATAAAGAAAATACAAATACTTTAAAGGAAACTTTCAAAGGTATTACTGATATTAAAGGTCAACTTCTTGATTTGGGTAAAGGTATTGCAGCAGCATTTGCAATTGAATCAGTAATTGCATTCGGAAAAGAATCTATTGCTGCATTTCAAGAAGCAGAATTAAATGCAAACAAATTATTATCAGCAGTTAAATTAATTGGTGGAGAAGGAGTTGATGCCTATCAAAAGTTAATTGACCAATCAGAGATTCTTCAGGGAATAACTATTTTTTCAGATGATGATATTCAAAGGGCGCAAACACAATTGGTTCAATTCGGTTTAAACTCGGATCAAGTAGAAAAATTAATTCCTAAAATAATTGATTTAGCATCTGCTACGGGAACTGATTTAGGTTCTGCAACTGATACGGTCATTCAAGGTGTAAATGGTCTTACAAGAGGATTAAAACCATTAGGTTTAGAATTTAAAGATACTGGAGATAAAGCAGAAAATTTAGCAATCATAACTGAAAAATTAAATAAGTTTACCGGACAAGCAGGAGTTATTGCAGAAACATCTTCAGGTAAGATGAAAATTCTTGCAAATGCTTGGGATGATTTCAAAGAGTCAGTTGGTGGTTTTCTTTTAGATTCAGCAGAATCATTAATATCAGTATTTACTGACTTACCACATTATTTTAATGAAACAATAAAAGCAATGATTTCAGGAAAATCTCCTGCTGATGAATTTGCTAATTCAATTAAAAGTACGGATGAAGTAGTTAAGGCAGCAGGGATTTCAATGACAAAGTTTTCTATTGCACAAAAAGAAATGCAAATTAGAACTCTTGAAAATGCAGGTGTTGGTGGACCAATACCAAAGTTAAGAGAAGAATTAGAGAAGTTAAAGAAATCATTGGATGACCTTGAACATCCTAAAGATGCAAAAAATAATCTTGGTGTTGAAGATGGAAAGCCAACAAAGATTCTTAATGAATTAGAATTGTTGATTAAAAAACAAGGTGAATTAAAAAAAGAATTAGAACTTCAATCAATATCAGGAACTTTAAATAATAAAACATTACAAGAATACGAAGATGTAACAACAAGAATAACTGATGCTCAAAGATTATTAAAGAATGCTATTGATCCAACAATTAAAGCAATAGATTCACAAGCAGAATCAACAAAAAATGCAAATAAAAAGATTGAAGAAGATTTGCAAACACATCTAAATACTTTAACTGAAAAAAAATTAACTACTAAAGAAGAAGATGAACAATTAATTCAAGCAGGAAAAGATACATCTATTGAAGCACAAACTGCAATTGCAAAAAATCAATCAGAAACTTTGAAAACATTAACGGTTGAAAGAGAATTATCTGCTGAAGAAGCATTTGCAATTGCGAATACTATGACTGATGGTATCAAGACAATTAACGATGCATATTTAAATTATGAGTTAACAACTTTGAATAACCAGTTAACAAACAAAACGATTACGCAAAAAGAATATGATGCAAGAGTAAAGAAAGCAAAGAGAGATGCAGCAGAAGTTGATAAAGAACTTGCAATGTATAACATCGTATTAACTACTGCTCAAGGTATAATGAAAGCAATTCTTGACTTTCCGGGTCCTGCCGGTTTAATTATGTCTGCTATTGTTGGTGCAATGGGAGTTGCTGAATTTGCAATTGCAGCATCAACTCCAATTCCACAATTTGCAAAAGGAACTGACTTTTTAAAGAGAGGAAGAAACAAATCAGGTATTGATACAATTCCAATTATGGCAAACGAAGGAGAAGCAATTATTCCAACGGATAAGAATGCAAAATATCCGGGTATGTCTAATGCTTGGATAAAAGGAAATCTTGATGATTACATAAATCATCGTTATGTTATTCCGGCATTAAAATCAAATAGAAAAGGAATTGATGCTGATGAATTTTCAAGTAAAATAGCAAAAGCAATTCAACTTAATTCACTATTCAATGATACTAATCTTCTTGAATCCGATAGAATTAATCGTAAGATATTTATTGAGCAAAATAAATTGCTAAAAAAGATTGCAACAAATTCAAACTCTAATTATAAATTCTAATGTTCAAATTTTATTTAGATAATAATCTTGTAAACAATCCAATTAACTGGGATGAATTTTCTGAAACAATAGAACGAAATGATGTTATTCGTGGTTTATTAATTAAAATAAATACTAAACTTAATTTTACTGATGATGCATATGCATATCTTTATAATACAAAGAATTCAAATGGATATTGCAACTTTGTAACTTTAAAGATTTATAAGTTATGCAATAGTGTTGATTCATTATTATTTGAAGGTAATATAAGGATTTCAGATTGTACATTTCATTTAAATAATTGTTTAGTTGAATGCAACATTGAAGATGATTCATTTGGTGCAAGAATATTTAACAACAAAAGCATTAAAACATTTGTGAATTCAGGATATTCAAAGAATCAAGTTGCAATAACTCCATCAATTAATTTGCAGTTAAGTATTTTTGAACCTGCAACTGCAACTATTTATGCAAGACAATTAACTGCATTCGATATTATGGATGCAATGAATTATCTTGTGCAATTTATGACTGATGGAAGAATGAATGTTGTTTCTAATTGGTATTCAACTTTACTTCCTGATGAAAGAATTTGCATTATAAAAGGAATGGAATTGCGTTTAGGTAATCATACTAATACTGATGTTCCTGAAGTATCGTTTCAACAATTATTTGAAGAATTAAATAAGAAATTCAATATTGGTTTTTCAATTGAAAACATTGCAGGAACTTGGACAATGAGAATTGAACCAATGTCATTTTTCTATGATACAACAAATGTTCTTACAACTGAATACATACCTGATTTAGTGGAATCATTTAATACTGCAAATCTATATTCTAAAGTAAAAGTTGGAAGTAGTAAATCAGCAGATTATGATCCATCTATTCATTCATTTCCTCCTATAAGATTTCTTGCATTTGAAGAAGAAAGTTATATCATTCAAGGACAATGTAACATTGATAGAGAACTTGATTTGTCATCAGGATTTATTATTGATTCAAATGTTATTGAAGAATTATTATTTACAAATACAACTAATACTTCATACGATAAAGATATATTTTTAATTCAATATACAATTCCAAATGGAATTATAGTTAATAATGAAGCAGTTGCTTGGAATGATAATACATCTGCTACTCCAGTATTCTATAATAAGATTTTAACAAATGCTAATGTATCTAATAGATGGGATGTTCAAGGTAATATAGCACAATATTTAAATGCAACTGACAATAGATTTATGGCATCAAGTACGATGACTATGCCATTTCAAACAACGGTTACATTATCACCATCATATATATTACAAACTCCATTTAATCCATATGCATTTCCTGATGATTCAACTCCTCCGAACTACGATGCAAATGCAAATTATAATACTGCAACATATCGATATACTGCTCAAGCAAATGGTATATATACTTTTAGAGTAAAGTTTAAAAGAAAATTTTTACAACAAGTGGATCAAGGTGGTTTATCAACATCAACATTTGCTGCATTTGATAAATGGCGAATAACTGCAAATGCTTATAGTGGTGCAACATTAAAGAGAAGTAATTTTCAAACTACTTTAACAAAATCATTTACTGATTCATCTTTAAATATTGCTAATCAATATTTATTTACTTATGTTAATCCTATTGGAAGTAGTTTTGATAAGGATGTATATATGAATTTAGAAGATGATGTATATATTGATTTATATATGAATGCATCTGAACAATGTCAGATACAATTAGAATTTGCATATTACGATTTATATCAAGAAAGATATTATCCGGGTATTTCAGTTCCAACTGGTTCAGTATACAATCAAGAATTTGGAGTTAATAGTTATACTTTACAATCAGGTTCAGAATTTGAATGTACAACTACATCAGATGGTGGTGGTATTTATCAAGGAAAAAATGTTGATGCATATAAAGTTTCTTTATTTAAATATGAATTTCCAATAAATGAAACTGATTGGATTAACATTAAAAGTAATCCAAAACAATCAATTAATTTTGGCATTGACAATGCAACAAAAAGAGGATGGATTAATTTAATTGAAAGAAATGCTGAAAATGGTATGGCTACAATTGAATTAGTTTCAAATATTAATAATACAAATCAATGATAAAAAATATAAATAATCAACCAATATCATTCTTAAATGATACTGATACTTGTGCATCTCCTTCGGCAAAATATGTTCAAGTTGTAAATAAAAATGAAGATAATCAATTTGTTCAATTTGAAATTGGTCCTTGTCCTGACTGCACAAATGTAGTTAATGAAGGAAATATAACTATTGGAACTGGATGGTCATCAAATTATGTATATGATGGAAGTGGTGGTGGTGGTGGTAGTTGGGAAGTTCTTTTAACAAATGTTGATCCTGAATGGATAACTATATCATTTTTTATTACATCATTATCAGGTTCATTCGAATTTAGAAATGATGCATCAATTGTTGCAACATTAAATTCTCCGGGAACATATACATTTACTTTCCTTGTATCATCAATGGCTACATTATCATTTACTCCTATGACTGGTAATGATACTTTAGTTTTCAATAATTCATTATCAAATGATGGTCTTCCATCAGGATGTTTATTACCTACTAATTATAGATTTATAATCAAAGATAGTGATGGTAATTTCATAACTGAAATAGATAAAAATATTTCTATTGAAGATAATAAAATGTCTTTGAATATAAATTGGGTTCAATATAATTTACCTGATGGATGCTATTACATTTGTCTTGCTGATCCTTGTGTTAACACAAACAATCAAAACATATTAAATCTAACCAATGGATATTCAGTAGGTCCAGTATCATCTGCTACTTGTACTGCTATTAATGATGTTATTCATTACACATCAAATAGTAATTCAGGTGCTGCTACGGTTACAATGAATAATGCAAATCTTATTGATGGTTTATGTTACGATTTATCTTATAAAGTTTTTGCAGGAGAAATAAATTCTACAAGATTCAGAGTTAAACACGGAGGAAATGTTAGTGGATGGATATCATCAGTTGGAACATATACATTTCAGCACAATGCACAAACTGGAGTTAACTTTGTTTTTGAAATTCAGTCAACACATAATGATGAAAACATTCACGAATTATATATACGAGATATTAATTTAGCAGTATGTGCATCAGCAGTTATATGTGATTGTTGCAGTAATATGTTTCGTTTAGGAACATTTGATTGTTCACATAGAATTGTTGCTTGTAATGACAAGAATGGTTTAGGTTTTAGTTTTGCAAATCCATCATTCTCTTTTAGTATGCGTTTAATTTCAAAACTTGTTAGAGGAAGTTATAAAAATGAAAGAGATTCATTTCAAGATTCATTGGGAAATAAAAAAACTATTCATTTTAAATCAAGGAAATCAAGAGAGTTAAGAATTGAACCGGCAGTTGCTGAATATGTTCACGATTTTATTTCTACTCTTGGTGGTTATGACCACATATATATTGATAATGTTGAATACTTTATTGATGATGATGAATATAATGTATCTTATCCATCAAGAAACGATATAGAAGCAATATCAACTATTAAAGTTTCTGAAAAAATTCAGTTAGTTGAAAATAAAATATGTGGTGTTGGTGCTGCTACTTGTTTTGGAAATGAAACTGGTAAACCTAATTGTAATTGTTAAAAAAATAATATGAAAATTTTAGTAAAATTTCCTACACGAAGTAGACCAATTAAATTCATTGAAGTTCTAAAGAGTTATATTGAACTATCATCTAATCCAAGTAAGATAAATTATCTTGTTACTTACGATAATGATGATGTTACAATGAATGAAGAAGTTATTGCAACAATAAAATCTTTATCAAAGAATATAACTTTATTATCAGGTCATTCAGCGAATAAGATTCACGCTTGTAATCGTGGAATCGAAACATACAATAAAAAATGGGATATAATTGTATTAGCATCTGATGATATGATTTGTCAAGTAGAAGGATGGGATGAAGACATAAGAAACAATATGACTGATTACTTTCCTGATACTGATGGTTGTCTTTGGTTTTGGGATGGTGATGTTAACACAAAGAAGAATGGTTTGTGTACTATGAATATAATGGGTAAGAAATACTATAATAGATTTGGATATCTATATCATCCATCATATATATCTTTATGGTCAGATAACGAATATACTGAAGTTGGTTTATTATTGAACAAAATTAAATTCATTGATAAAGTAATTTTTAGACATATTCATTTTTCAAATACTCCTAATATTCAACCTGATGAATTGATGAAAAAAACGCAAATGTTTTTTCATATTGATAAAGCAAATTATGTAAGAAGAAAAGAAAAAAGATTTGGATTGTAATGGAAACAATTGTTAACGCATATATTGGTGATGGTTGGTATGATAAAGGATCAACAAGATTAAGAGATACTTTGTTTGAACAAGAATGGTATAATCTAATTACATTTAGAAATGTTGCTATAAATAAATATTATAATGATGATTGCAGATATACAATTAAAACTGCTGCAATGAAAGAAGTAATATCAGATGGATTTAAAACTATTCTTTGGGCAGATTGTTCATTGATGGCAATAAAGAATCCTAAAGCAATATTTGATAAGATTAAGAAAGATGGTATATATGTTGAAACAAATGGATATAATGCAGCACAAGAATGTTCTGATGCTTGTTTAAAATACTTTGATGTAACAAGAGATGAAGCAGAAAACATTCCAATGTGTTCTTCCGGAATGCTTGGATTTGATATAACAACTGACATCGGAAAATCATTTATAAATCAATTTGTTCAGGCATCAATTGATGGAATATTCAATGGAAGCAGAGAACATAACAATCAAAGTTCTGATTCAAGATTTTTTCATCATAGACAAGACCAATCAGTAGCATCAATAATACTTTATAAGTTGGGTTATAAGATTCCTGAATTGAATACTTTTCTATCTTACAAAGGAGCAGAACATAAAAAAACAATATTTGTATGTCAGGGAATGTAATCAAGTATGCAATTGTATCAGCAGATAATTCTCATTATCTTGACTATTGGAATATCATTTCAAATGCTTGGATTAAAATGGGAATAACTCCAGTATTAGTTCACATTAATGGTGATGATACAATAATCAATTTAAAAGATGATACAATGAAGATTACATTGCCTGAATTGAAAGGTATTAAGACATCATTACAAGCACAAATTGGAAGGATATGGGCAACTAAATACTTGTCAGGTAAGTTTATATTTTCCGACATCGATATGATGCCATTGAACAAGAATTACTTTCAAGATATTGCATCTATATATGATGATGAAACAATAGTTTCTTATTCATCAGATGCAGCAGAAAAATTTGATGGAACATATCCGATGTGTTATATTTCAGCGAATGCAGAAACATTTTTACAACTAATTAAATTTAATTCTTGGCAGTCATTTGTTGAGAATTTATTATATATTTGTGAAGACCAATGGACAACGGATCAAAAGTATATGAAAACTATTTTAGATTCATATCATAAAGTAATACATCTTACAAGAGTATTTAGTCAAGATGGAATTGCTAATAGAAGAATAGATAGATTAAGTTGGATATACTTCAATGATGATGTTAAAAATGGTATCTATTACGATGCACATCTTCCAGTTCCATTTAAAGAAAATGAAACATTAATCAACAACTTATACTCATTAATATGAATCCAATTTTAACAATAGCAATTCCTACTATTACAAGTAGAAGAAATCAATTTACTTTACTATATGAGCATATACGAAATCAAATAAAAGAATACAAGTTAACAAAGAAAGTTGAATTGATTTTTGAATGTGATAACAAAGAAATTAGTATTGGTGCTAAAAGAGATTTGCTTATTAAAAAAGCAAAAGGAAAGTATATTGTAATGATAGATGATGATGACTGGTTACCATACAACTATTGTAACGATGTATTATCTGCTTGTGAAGATGATAGTGATTGTATAGGTTATCTTGAAGATTGTGTATTCGATTGGAATCAGAGGGCTACATCTTGCATTAGTTTACGATATAAATCTTGGATGAACAATGTAGGAGTTTATGATTATGTTCGTACTCCATTCTTTAAAGTTCCAATTAAAACTGAAATATGTAGGCAAGTTGGTTGTGCTGATTTGCGTTTTGGTGAAGATTCAGATTTTGCAAAAAGGATTTATCCATTGTTAAAATCAGAAACATTTATTGATAAAAAATTGTATATTTACAGATACAAATTTGAAAATCATAATTCAAAATATGGTTTTATAAATTCAGATTCAAACATTTAATACTAAAAAAAATGCCATTAAAAAAAGGAAGTTCACAAAAAACTATTTCAGCAAATATTTCTGCTGAAGTAAAAAAAGGTCATCCACAAAAACAAGCAGTTGCAATGGCTTTGTCATCTGCTTTTGGTCCATTGAAAAAAGCAGGAAAGAAAAAATAATAACTATGAAAAAAACTGAATCAAAAGGAATAGTTCTCATTGCAGCAGGGCATCCATACTATGGTAATTATGCCTATCAGTTAGCAGTTTCGATTAAGGAAAATAGTAATAATATTCCTATATCATTAATAGTTGAAGGTAATGGAATTACTCATTTAACAAATGATAAGTTAAAGATATTTGATTTGATTATTCCTGCAAAACCTGAAAACTACATCAGTAAATCTTTAGGCATTAGAGATGTTTTCAAATTGAAAACACATATATATGATTTATCACCATATGATACTACATTATATCTTGATGCTGATATGTTATGGTTGCCACAAAAAAATGTTGAATCATTATTCGATGAATTAAAAGATGTTAATTTCACTATGTCTAATAGAGGAAGTTTATCTATTGATGATGCAGAAAAAGGATTCATTGAATGGGCTGATCCACAATTAATAAAACAAATATATGGTTTTGATAAGCAAATGTTTTTTCATCTATCTTCTGAATTTATATACTTTAAAAAAACAAAAGAAAATAAATCATTCTTTGAAAAAGTAAAGAAGAATTTTGATTATCCAAAAGTTCCTTATAAACTATTTGGAAACAATCAACCTGATGAATTATCTTTTACTATTGCTATGATGCAATCAGAATTATATCCTCATACATCATCATTCTTCCCGGCATATTGGGAAGCATTCAACAAACAAAATCTGCCAGTAAAACAAATGTACGAAAACTATTTTCTTTGTTCATTTGGTGGTGCAGTAAACGAAAATTATGTGATAAATTTCTATAATAATTTAGCACAATATTACTTGAATCTTATTGGGGAAACATTGTTTCCATTAGTTGACAAAAGAAATTTTATGTCTGATAGGACAATAATTTAATTACAATGATAATAGTTGACAAATCATTAGTTGTTCCGTATTTCAACGGAAAAAAACACGAATACTACAAGCAAAGTGTTGATGAACATTATCACGTTTCATTTCACTTTGATGGGTTTTTCAAAAAACCAAATGAAGAAAATGTAGATGGTAATCCATACTTCACAAGGTTGATTGATACAATGAGACCGGGTGAATCTGAAAGGTATAAACAATGGAGGAGAGATAATTATATTCCTGAAAATAAAACTCCTTGTTTTAAAGTATTGAATATTTTAAAGAAAGGAATTCGTTCTGAAGATTGGAAAATAGATTGGTCACAATCCAATGAATTTGCACAAATAAAAGAATCAGAAACATTAGAAGAATATACTGATGACAATTATCCGTTTTGGAATAGTGTTGAAAATTGGATGTATTCATTTGGTATTAAAAAATTACTTACTGATCCAAATGCAATATTAGTTGTAATGCCTATCAACTTTGATATTGAACCTACTGAATATTATAAACCATACACATACATTATTGAATCTAAAAAAATATTAGATTATAAAATTAATGAGTATGTTATTTTTGAATCAGATAGAAAATGTATATACTATTCCAATGGAAGAAAATATTCAAACGGAAAAGTATTAACCATCATTACATCAACTGAAATATGGGAAGCAGAACAAACTGGAACAAAGAATGAAGATGGAAGTAATTTTAATTTAATTCTTAAAATGGTTCACAATATTGGTTATCTTCCTGCTTGGCAGATGGGAGGTTTTGTTTCAAATCATTTTGGTGATTATGTTTTATACGAATCATTCATTGCATCGATGTTGCCGGGTTTAGATAAGGCAGCAAGAGAGATGTCAGATTTAGATGCTGAAGTAATTCAAAACATTTTTTCAACAATGTGGAGAGTTGATGGAACGGATTGTAATACTTGTTCAGGAATTGGAAAAGTTCCTACTCCTCAAGGAAGTGTTGTATGTCCAACTTGTAAAGGTGATGGTAACTTTAAAAGAAGTCCTGAAAAAGATATTGTAATAAAAAGTTCTGCATTATCTCCAACATCAGTTCCTATTCCTCCTGCCGGTTACTTGACTAAACCAACTGATATAGTTAAGTTACAAGATGAAAGAATTCAAGCACATATACTGAATGCATTATCATCGATTGGAATGGATTACATTGTAGGTTCTTTGAATCAATCGGGTGTTTCAAAACAATACGATAGAGAAGAAGCAAACAACTTTGTTTATTCAGTTTACTATCACATTGTGGAAAATATTTTGAATGATGTTTATTTCTTCATTAATGAATATAGATATTCAATTGTTGTTCCAAATTACGATGATAGAATTTCAATGTTGCCAAGAATAAATATTCCACAAAGATTTGATATTTTTTCTGAAGGAGTTGTTATGCAACAAATACAAGCAGCAAAATCTGCTAATGTTGATTCATTAATTACTGACCAGTTAGAAATTGATTTAGTATCAAAATATTTTTACAACAATCCTGAATTAAGAGATAAGATTGTGACAACAAAACAATGTAATCCTTTGCCAAGTTTAACTGAACAAGAAAAATCAGATTTACTTTTAACAAAATCAGTAAGTAAAGAAGATGTTGTATTAAGTAATTACATTGTATCATTTATTGATAGGGCAATTGATGAAAATATTAATTTTTTAAATTTATCAAGACAAGAAAAACTTGATATTCTTTATGCATTTGCAAAACAAAAGATAGAAGAAATTTCTCCATCAGTTAAACCAATTAGTATAACATCAACTACATCTATTCCTCAAGCAACTGATGTTACGGATATTGAAGCACAAGCAAAAGCAAATCTCAAAGGAACGGTTGGTGGTGTTCAAGGAATTCTCGAAATTCAAAGGTCAGTTTCTCAAGGTATAACTGATCCATTGGCAGCAATAACATTGCTATACGAGATATATGGATTCGATGAAGAAACTGGTAAGAAACTTGTTGGTAATCCTAAACCAATTATAACACAAACTACAATTTAATAATGGCAATAACTCCACAAGATTTAGTTAGTGAAGTATCAGATAAGATTGGGAAGTTTACAAATGAACTTCCCAATCTATCTAATGATGCATTTAAAAGTATTCAATCTTTATTAAAGGAATTAAAAGTTGATGCATCAGGAAACATTAAAGTATCAGTTGAGAATTTAAGATTGATAAATAAGATTCAATTAAAATTTGAAAACAATATTCTAACGGATTCTTATCTATCACAAGTTGATGATTTAAAAACATCATTCAATGATATTACTGAATTGCAAACGAAATACTTTAACAATGTGTTTACTGATTTCGCTGCTCCTGAAGTTATTGCTGAACTTGAAAACATTTCTATAAATAGTACAATAGGTTCTTTATCTGAATTTGCAATCAATGAAAACATCGTTAAAGGAGTTACTGATTTGTTAGAACAAAATATAACATCAGGTGCTAACTTTATGGATTTGCAAGATTCATTAAAAGAATTCATTATTGGTAATGATAAGATTGATAGTAAACTTGCTTCTTATAGTAAGCAAATATTAACGGATTCAATGTCGCAATATACTGCGAATTATCAAAAAATTGTTACTGATGATTTAGGATTAAAATGGTATCAATATGTTGGTCCATTGGTTACATCATCAAGACCATTATGTGATTCATTAGTTAAAAAAAGATATGTTCACAAATCGGAATTAGGTGAAATATCAAGAGGAGTTGTTGATGGAAAAAATGTTGGTAAAGCCGGAATGATTTCAGGAACAAATGCATCTAACTTCCAAGTTTATCGTGGTGGTTACAACTGCAATCATTTGTTAACTCCTATTTCAGAACGAGCAGTTCCTAAAGAAATAAGAATTGAATTATACAAAAAAGAAAACATCAAGTATGATGCTAATGGGTTAGCAATTAACCAATAATTAATTTAAAAAAAAACAAGTTTAAAAAAAATGGAAAAAGAAAAATTTATTGGAGATGTGACTGATTGGACAACACATCGTGAAGCATTATGGTTTGCATTGGAAAGTACAAATGAAAGTGAATTACCTATTCTTGAATTGGGAACTGGTGATGGTTCAACTCCTTTGTTAACTGAATATGCATTAGAGCATAATAGAACATTAGTATCATATGATAACAATGAAGAATATGCAACAAAATATAATGCAAATTATATTGCTGATTGGTCAACTATTAACTTTGAAGATTATTCAGTTGTTCTTGTGGATCACGCACCATCTGAACAAAGGATAATTGACATTGCAAAGTTAGCAGACAAAGCAGATTACATTGTTATTCACGATAGTCAACCAACTGAACCTGCATTATCTATTTATCAATTAGATTCAATATGGAATCTATTTACTTATCGTAAAGATTTCAATAACTATGATACTTGGACAACTATTGTTTCAAATAAATTTGAACTTTAGTAAATAAAAAACAATTGAATCAGGAGCAGTTATTTAATTGTTCCTGATTCTTTTACATTACGATATTCAGTAATCAATTTATTAACTGCATTTTCAAATGATATTTTTTTTCCTTTTGATAATGCATTTGCTTGAATCTTTTTTATGGTTATACAATTCTCCGGAGAGAATATAATACTGAATGAACAACATTCATCGCAATCACCTTTTTTTCTTGACATATAGTATATATTTATTGCAGTAATTTACTGCAAATTTAATTAAGAAACAAGTAATAACAAAGAATTTTTATTTTATTTTGCATCTATGGAATTTGTTAAATTTATATTTCACGATGGTAGAGAAGTTATAGTACCTGCATCGAACATTGAAAACTTTAGAAGTGTATTTTTTGAAGACATCAAGGAATTAATTTATCCTGATGCTGAAGGAAACTTTAATAAAGTTGAAAAAAAATCTATTGAATCTAAAGATGTTTCAATTGCTTTGAAAAGTTATCAAAAAGAAAATGATGATTTGGTAAAAGAAAATGAAAAATTGAAAAAAGAAATTGATTCAAAAAAGAAAGTAGAAACAAAACCATTACTGGCTAAAAAAAGCAAAACCAAAACTAAATAATTAAATATGAAACTCGGAGATTTTCTCAACAAATTGTTCACGGATGTAGGCATTGCCTACGATGATCCATCAGTAAAAGCAGTTCTTGCATCGCAATCAGTAATTGAATTAGATGTTCCTGATGAACTATCATCAAGGGTATTATCAAATCTATTAACTGAAGAAGCAGCACAAGCAAATCCAAAGATTAAATCTTTGTTAACTGCAAAAGCATTGAATCCTATTGATTCTAAAATTGATACATTAGCAGACAAGCACGGTTTGACTGAAAAATGGATTCAATACAAGGATGTTAATGTAAGAAAAAATGCTGATGGTAAATTTAATACCTATGATGCAATTGAGAAGTTTAATGAGTTTATTGCTGAAGAAACAAAAGGAAAATATTCCGGAATGAATCAAGGTGATAAGACAAAGTTAATTAAAGATATTGAGGATTTGAACATTAAGATGTTGCAAAAAACTCAAGAGTTTGAACAAAAAATTCATCAATTAAATTCTGAAAGGTCAACTGATAGAGTTAACTGGACAATGGATTCTTTGTATAGCAATTATAGATATGCAATGGAGGATTCTTTAAAGATGCCGAAAGATGCTTGTATCGAAACTGCTAAAATTATTGCAAATAAAAAATTAAAAGAAAATGGTTTGAAGGTTGTAGCAGATGATTTGGGAAACATCGTTTTGCGTACAAATGAGGATACTCCTTACTTCGAACAAAATAAACAAGTATCAGTTAATGATTACTTATCAAAGGTCTTTGCGGACAATAATTTATTACAAACTTCTGCACCAGTATCAACAACTGCTCAAGTAGTTAATTCTGCACCAATTAATACTAATATTAGTAAAGGTCAGAATACTGCAATGAATAAGTTGCAACAACAAATTGCAGAATTAGATTCTTAATTTTATAATAAAAAAATAAAATGCCAAACGGATTTCGCCCTTATCTACTCAAGCATCTGATGGAAGTTGCTCAAAATGCTACTCCTCAATACAAAATGGATCCTCACGGATTTCTTAACTTTCTTCAATCACAAAAAAAACCATCTATTCTTCGCTTGAATAATGCAGAAGGTCACAAAGAAAGTGTTCAAATTAAATATCGCCAAAGATATACAAAGGATTTTGTGAAAAGCACAATCGATTGTAACTCTGCCAATGTTCCGTCTTACCAAGAAACAGCAGTTGGTCTTACATCAACATCTGCATTTAGCATTTATATTCCTGATGAAACTATTGCACAATATGAAGATGAAGCATCTAAATCAGTTGCAATTGGTCAACCATCTACTGACTTTATGAATGAATTTCTTGAAGAAATTTATGGTGGTGCAAATGCTATCCTTGCAAAACTTAACGGAGATTTGTTGACTACATTGTCTGCTAATATGGGTGTTAATAGAAGAACTGCATCTAATGTTGCTGCAACTTTAAACTTAAATAAAAATGCATCTACAAATGATTTGTTAACAGGAATGACTTTATTGCTTTCTGATTACAAATACAATGGTTTCTCCGGAACTCCTCAAGTAATTGGTGGTGGTTTATTCGCAAACTTTTGGTTAGAACAAGTTGCAAAATCTTCTGACCAATCAGGATTGAATACATCTGCATTAGCAGCAGGAGTTAAGTTCTATTATGATTTGGATATGGCATCTACATTTGGAACAAACAACATCGTAGTTGCTGAACCTGATAGTATTCAAATGGTTGAATACCTTAAGTACACTGGCTTTAAAGCAGGAACTAAACCGGGTGGTTCTACATTTGGAACATTGACATTACCTATGATGTCAGGTCAAGATGTAATGCCAGTTGATTTTGATTTTCAATTGAAATATAATGATTGTGCGAAATCAATTACTGATCCATACTATGGAACTACTTCAACTCAAGATCCGGGTTATCAATTGATTATTTCTAAATCAGCAGGATTGTTTACCATACCATCAAATGCATATAGAGCAGGAGATACATTGGTAGGTAATCGTGGAACATTAGGTTACTCTGTAACGAATGCTTGTACAAACTGCTAATTAGTTTTCATTAATTAAATTAAAATGCCCTACTCATAATTTGGGTAGGGCATTTTTACTAAAAACAAAATACTTTGGATTGTCTTAAAGATTATATCGGAATTAGAGGATGCACAAATACTACTTCAATTAGTGGAATTTACATCAATGATTTTCTTCCCGGAGTTGAATGGAAGCAGATTGACCAAATCGCAGATAGTGACCAACTATCATTCGTTCAAGTATGGGAAGACATTCAGAATAGGTCCATTGCAAGATTTAGAAATGATGTTAATTCATCATTGCAAAATCGTTTTGTAAACAATGGTCTTGCATCAGGATATCTTTTGAAACAAATTTTTCAATCAAATAATCTTGGTCAAATAATAGATGCAATAACAACATTTGCTCCAGTTAATGAGAGCAGAGGAATAAAGATTCATCTTTCAAACTTTGGAAGTAATTTACAATCTATACATATACAATCTTTAAATCTTTATACTAATGCTATCTATGCAGTTGCAATAGTTGTAAAGGATTTAGATACTAATTTAACTTTAGATACATTCAATGTAACATCAGTTATAGGATGGAATTTAGTTAATGTTGGAAAGAATTATTCAAGTAAAAATTTATCTATTACATACAATTCAACATTGATTACATCGGTTTCTCTTGACATTAATAATGTTAATGGATATGATGCATCTTGTGATTGTGTATGTTACAATATGGATTCTTGTAATGCATATGTAACCGGCATTAAAGGAGCAAATCAAACATCAGATTCATTTGGTTTATCTGCTATCTTTAGTGTTAAATGTACTTATGATAATTTGGTTTGCAACAACAAATCAAATTTCCTTTCTTCTTGGGCTTATCTATTGGGTGCTGAATTAATGACTGAAAGAATTTATTCTTCAAGGATTAATAGATGGACAACTATTGATAAGGCAAGAGCAACTGAATTGAGAAAAGAATTCGAAGCAAGATATATGGGAGGAGTTGTTTCTGAAGTTAAATTTGCAGGAGAATTAACGAATGCAGTTTACGGATTATATCTAAATCAAAATGATTGTTGCATCGAATGTGATTCGCCAATTATGTATAAAAATGTTTCTTTATAATGCCTACATACGAATCTAATATTGATGAATTAGTAAAGCAATTTCAATTGGAAGCAAAGAAAATTGAAAATCCAAATGAAGTAATAAGGGAAATTGCTGCAACAATTTATTCTAATATGTCTTATCGTATTCACAATACTGGTAAGGATGTAAAGAATCAATCAATAGGAAGTTATTCTACTAAAGATATTTTAATAGGTGCAAAATCTTTTGTAAATAAAGGTGCTGCTAATAAAGTTTTTGGAAGTAAGAAAAAAAGAAAAGAACTTGAATGGGTAACTTTTAAAGGAAGAAAATTAGCAGTATTAAAAGGAGGTTACAAAGAGATAAGAAACATCGAAGGTAAAGAAACAAAGAATGTTAATCTTGATAGAACTGGTAAGTTAAGAAAGGATTTACAATTCAAATCATCAGGTAAAGATTATATCATCGGATTTAAATCTGAATATGGTGATAATATGCGTAAGTATCAGGAAGAACATTTTGATAAAACAATTTGGGGAGTTACTGATGAAGATAAAAAACTTGCATTACAAATATTTGAAGATTATATTAATAAAATATTAAATGCCTAAATTAAAAGAAATAATCACATACATTAATTCTTCTTTGCAAACATCATTAGCAAATGAAAAGTTTCAAGGTGGTGAATGGTATAATGGTATTGCAGAATTAGTTCCATCTATTGATAGTGATGTAAGAACAACTTATCCTGCTATTATTGATAACTACGGAGAAGGAACATCAGTTGTAATTGATGATACTTTACCAATACAAGTTTATCATAGATTAATTTCAACTGAATATCAAACAACAACTGCTGATTTGTTTGGTGATGCCGGAAACAACATTCAGGAAACTGCTGAAATGTTTATGATAGTTATTTCAGATAGAAATAAAATTCAAATGCACGGAACTGATTTAATTGCTTATATGCTTATAAACATTCCACAATATATTCCATCATCAGTATTATCAACATTGAATCTATATGATGTTAACATTAATATAGAATCAGTTAATACTAATATGGAAGAAGTTTTCAAACAAGAATATAATTTGGATGAATATGGATTAAAAACTAATTCAATATTCTATTCAGTAAAATATAAAATAATAACATCGTTCAACAAATTATGTTTCCCAATTTGTGTTTGATGTATGGGCAATGCCATCATTAAATTAATTTTAAAAAACAAAATAAAATGCCAATATATTATCCATCGTGTTCAACGGTATTGTCACCAACTTGTTCCGATTGTCCACCAAAAGAACTTGGTGGTATTCGTTCAATTTGGTTTCAAAAAGTTAGCAGTCCATTCTTGGACATAACTAATCCAACTGAATGGGCAACAAAAATTTGTGCGAAAGATGTATTTGTTCTTCCAAAAACAAGAGGTTCTCTTGATATGGCTGAAGTTACTGATACTGGTTTCGGTGACATTCCAATGGATTTGTCAGGTTATGATTTCACATTGAATGTATTTGATCCAAACTTTCTTGGAAATTGTTCATTTTGGAATTCTATCAAGAAATCAAGTGAATGGAAAGTAGGTTATAGAACGGAAACACAAGTATATCTTTCTACATCAGTTGCTTTAATTATTCCAAAAGCACCAATATCTGATGATATTAAATCAAAGGTATTATGGAATACTACAATTAAGTTTTCGCAAGAAGATGTTCCTTGTCCAACTAATATGCCGGTTGGAATATTTGATAGATGTATTGCTTGTTAATTCTATAAGTAAATGAATTTATTGTGTGAACAAATAAATGCATCTTGTCAAAAGTGTAAAGAGTTATCCGGTGTCATTCCATATGTGTTTGACATCGGATTAACTCCAAGCACAAGTTACAATATGTATGCATCAGATAAATTTGGAAACTCCTATTTACTTGCAATAACAACTGCCATTGATGGTAAGTATACATTTAATGGTGATGTTATCTTTAATAAATGGGCAGGTCCAGTTAAGATATGGTTTACTTTACCAATGTCATCAGTAAGGGTTAACTTAACGATTAGCAGTATTACTTATACTTGCATAATCTTTAAAACTACTTGTGCGTGATAGTTGGTATTTCTGATACATCAGGAACAATTCTTCTATCATATGATGATGGAAGCAGTAATTATATTTTAAAAGAAGATGTAAACATCGAAGAATTTGAAATAAAAAACAAATGGGTTTATCTTCGTACAAATGAAAGAAGATATGCATTAGATTACACTAAACTATATGAACCATCATTTGCATCTGCATATGAATTGGCATCGTATTTAGAAACTTTAATTTTATGATTTCATTATTTGCAAAATCAATTTTGATGATAGGATTAAGCATATCAGTTATTATTCTGCAATCAGTTGAATTAATATCTGATGTAATACCATCAGGTCTTATGAAAATTACTTGGGGAATACTAATGACATTTATGATTTGGTTTGTCGTATCAGTTTATAAAGATTACAAAGCATTCAAAAAAGAAACATATCCAAAGTTTAATGACTTTGATATTCGTTTAACCAAAATAGAAACTAAAATAGATTTACTAATAAATAAAGACAATGAAGTTTCATCCAAAAAATTATCAAAAAAATAATACTCCAAAGATTATTCAAAAACTTGGAGATGCAATGTTGTTAGCAGGAGTTATTGGAGGAGTTATTGCAACTGCACCAATATCTTTGCCTACAATAATTGTAACTACTGCCGGGTATTTAGCGACAATTGGAGCAATTGGAAAAGCAATCACTAAATGTTTTTCAGCAGATGAATCTGAACTATAATAATATTAAAGATGTAGTTCTAAAGAAAGAATATAAATTCTTTACTGGCGAATTAAATCTTAATATGATTGGTATAAGAACAATGAATAGAAAATCAAATAATTTTGATGACTATTTTTGTTTGTTGTATCAAGAAAATGGTGTTGATAAAATTTGGATTAATAAAGAGTTCACAACTGATCCGGGTATATATTATCTTCAAAAAGAATTACTATCTTCTCAAGGTTGTGCGATTCTTTATCCGGAACAACATAACTCATTGTGGACAATTGGAATGCATCGTGGAAAGTATCAAGCATTTGTTCAGATAAATCCTTGTAAAATATATCGTGATAGAAACAAAGACAACTATATAGATGCTGATGAAAAATCAGTTGATAAAGGTCTATATGGTATCAATCAACATCACGGATATGATTCAATTAATATTGGTCCACATTCAGCAGGATGCCAAGTACATAGACATCCAAAAGATTTAGTTTATGTTTTGGATATTGCCAAAAAATCAGCAGCAAAATATGGTAGTAAATTTACCTATACTTTGCTGACTGAAAATGATTTTAAATAAATAGGTTAACTAAACCATCAACTGAATTTGATGTTGACATTAACTTTCTTTTTATAATTTCATCTATTGAAATCATATACATTCTGAAATCAGAATTATACTGGATATAGTTTTCAATATTTTTTTCACCAAATATAATTGTAGCGTGATGTTTATTGAAAATTTTTCCTATCTCTTGATATGTCATTGCATAATCAATTGATTTTTCTGATACGCAAAATCTACGAATGTAGTAATATGCTATATGTCTGCATAGAGTAAGTTGTTGTTTTCTTGATTTCTTATTAATTATATCTTCAACATTGAATTCCATAACTTGTGCAACTGCATCTATAATTTGAAGTGGTTTAAGTATCATTATATTATTTTTTTATTGTTAATTCATAAGGGAAAATGCATCCAATGGATAATAATTTATCGTGGGCATCTTTAATATTTAAATAATCATTTTTAAAATCATTTAAAATACTAAATACTTCGTTATTGATATCCGGATTATCTTCTTTAATTTCTCTTTCTATTGTTTCAATTAGTAATCGATATTCTTTATTGATTTTCATTAGGGAATTCACCGTTCTAACTGAATGACATATGTTGGATGTGTTCATATATTCCCACATATGAGCAATTTGAGTTAGAGTTAATGGTAAACCATTTACTTTTACAAATAATCTGATGAAATAATGTACTATTTGTCTTGGTTGTGATACTGCTCTCCTCCTTGTTTTGCTCATCAATTCAGAAACTGAAACATTTGTATGTTTTGCAACTACTCTTATAATCTTATCTGATGTCATTGTTCCTTTTTAAAATTGTTAAACCATTATTATTAGTGTATTCTCTATGAATGATCCATTGTTTTCCTTTATCAGTTACCAAGAAATCATTTAACGCATTTTTAATGCCTTGTTTGACATCAATTTTTTCAGCAAGTAGTTTACTTGAATGCTCATAGATGTCTTCATCTTTGTAACCATATGATGTTGTATCGTGAAGAATGATGTACTTCTTTGATTTGTCTGAATGAAGATTCAATTCTTGAGTTAACTGGTTATATGTATGCAATGTATCAATGAATAGTAAATCAGTTTCTTCAAGTTCAATATTAAGAACATCAGATTCTTTAAAAACAAAATTGATATTGTATTCTTTAGCCAAATTAATTACTTCATCAATTGCATTATCTTTCTTGATATCATAACTAATTAACTTTTCAGGTTTTGTCATCAAAAAAGCATATGTTGATACTGCCCATCTAACTCCTAATTCAGTTATGTGTTTACATTCATCAGCATAATATCTTAATATTGGAAGATGCTCATTAATATCAGATGGAGTTCTGAATAGTTCATCATATTTATTAAATATCTTTTCCATCTTTATTTTTTAAATGATTAATTTTTCCTTTAAGATATGATAATGCTTTTTCCAAATCAAGAATTTCAGTTTCAGAATTTTTCTTTCCTGCTCTTGCAATATATTTTATTACATTTCCCAAACGAAAATCTAAATTCCAATCATCTATGATATCTAATGGAGTTATATTTGTTGAGTTATAATAATCCGGATGAATTGTATAATTAGATTCAACAAATTAATTAATCTTTGCATATCTAATTGTTTCAGCATAATCACCTGAACCAACTATGTGAAGATTAACTTTAAAATCAACTATTGAATTATGCCAATCTAATGGAAGATTAATAGCATCAGTTGATTCAACATCTATCTTTGATTCAATTGTTTTTCCATTAACATTTTCTTGATAGATAACTATCCAGTTATCATATTGTTTTTTAAGAATTCCGTTCATTACTATATTTTTGAAAACATTTACTGCATAAAGGAATATAAAGTTCTTTTTCTCCTATAATTACTTCTTCTTCACTATCACTAATGCGATACGAATATACTGCATTTTCCTTACATTCTGCACAAATAGAAGATAATTTATCTATCTTATGTGAGATGGAAAGTATGTTTGACATTAATGTAAATGGATGTCTATTAAATTTCATATCTAATCCGGAAACAATTATTCGTTTACCATAATCTGAAAGCATTTGAATGATGATATATAAATCATTGTCAAAGAATTGTACTTCATCAATTGCAATAACATCGTAATGAATATACTTCAGTAATTCAGTTGATGAATTAATTGTTTCTGCATTGATAAATGAATCTTGAGAATGTGTTACAATACCATCAACTTCTTTATCGTATCTACTTGTGATATTTGGTTTGATGACAACATATTTTAATCCTGCAATTTTAACTCGTTTAATTCTTCGTATTAGTTCTTCAGTTTTACCGGAATACATTGGTCCACATATTACTTCAATCATATTTTATAAGTATTTGAAATATAAGAAAAGATATAAGCAATAACATCTATTGTCCATCCATTTCCTAAACATTTATATTGTTGTGTTTCAGAAATTACATCGTTACCATTTTCATCTTTAAAATAATAATCAGGAACTGTCTGCAATCTGCAACATTCAACTGGTGTTAATCTACGGATTCTTGATGATTCAAATAAACCTAAATTACCGTGTGATGGATTAGATAGTGTTGGAGATAAATCGTGTTTATATTGATTATAAAAATCTAATGCTTTTATTTCTCCTTTTTCAAAAGTATTTTTATCAATAGTTTTTTGAATTTGTGAATTTGGTTTTTTTAATTTAATTATTAAATTATCAGGAGTATGTGTTGTAAGTAAAGCACCTATTTTATCATTAGTTCGTTCTACTAATTCTTTTGCTCTTTTTGGATTTGTTCCTGTTTCTTTTCTTATTTTTTTTGCTTCTTCAGTTCTTACTTGAGTTAATCCTTTATATTCAACTGCCATACTATTAGCAGTATCAAGACAATAAGTTTTACCATCATCTCTCATCAATGGACCATTTCCTCCATTACCATTTGTTGATGTTCTTCCATATGTTGAATGAATAATAAAATTATTTTCCATTCTATTATCTTCTTTTGTAGTTACTGCTTTTCCTTTTTCATTTCCATCAGTTGGTTTATAAGAAAATCCATTGCCATTTTCTTTTTGTTGTTCTGAATTTTTGTTTAAATAATTTAACATATTCTCACTTAAAAAATATTTCTCATCAACATCATTTTGTAAAATATCTTTCAGCAATATTTTTTTATTTTTTGGTTGTGGTATTACGCTTTCTAAATCACCAAATAAACCTGATGGTTTCATTCCGATATTAGTCCAGTATAATCTTCTTCGATTTTGTGCTGATACTAATGATGAATTAATTTCAATAGGTTTAACTCCAATGGCTTTTGAAAGAATCAATTCCCATTTATCACCCATCATAACATTTTCAAGAAGAAAAAATGTAGGTTTAATTTCTTTTAATATTCTCATATATTCCCAAAACAAATAACTTTGACCTTCAAATTCAAATCCTTCTAATTTTAATTCAATATAATGTTCTAAAGTTAATATCTCTTGCTCATCTTTAGTAGACATACCTTTTCTTTTCCCGGCAAATGAAAAACTTTGACAAGGTGAACCTCCAATTAAAATATCAATATTTGGTAATGAATATCCATCAACATTAATAACTGAACCTAATTGAATTGTATCAGGATAATTATTCATTGTTGCCTTTATAGCATATTTATCAATTTCAGATGCATAATATTTATCAATTTTTATTCCTGCTCGTTCTAATGCTTGTCTTCCGCAAGACATTCCATCGAATAATGATAGTACATTCATAGTTATATTATTTATATGTGCGTGTTATGGCGTATAGCGATTCGTTAGCAGTAATACTAATCTTCATCGTCATATTCAGTTCCGTCTAATCTTTCGCCAGTATTATCATAATAAGGAACTTTAGTGGTGTCATAAAATCCAACATACTCGGCATCTATTGCAAAGTCTGTAAGTTCAAGTATCACATTGTCTTTTTGTTCTTCGTTTAGTGTTTTAATCCACTCGTTTAATCTTTCTCTTCTTGTCATTTTATTTATATTTAATTGTTAATAATCCGTACTACTGCTAACAGCACCTAACCAAAATTTTTGCGAAAAGCAAAAACTATCGGTTAGCTGCAAAACGGTAGCTGCTATTTTACCGAATTTCAATAGTTAAATCTTTCAATGAATGGTTTAAATTATCTATCATTGAATTAATCATTTCTTTACCTTCTTCAGTATTTTCAATTGTTTCAATAATACGATTTGATGAATTATAAATTCTTTCAATTGCTTTAACATATCCTAAAAGATTTTCATTTGCTTCCTTTTCTCTGAATCTTTTTTGCTTTCTATTATTACTTGCATCTACATATTGATCCAAATTAATTTTCTGAATATTAATTAAATCTTCTTTGCAGTAAACAAGATATTCATTCATCAATGATGTTATGGCTAAAAACTTGTATATGTTTTCGATGTTGATACTTTGTTGTTTCATAAGTTGTTTATTAAAATTATTGTTAAAGTTATTGCTGATAAAATTACTATTACAATTGGAATAGCAAGATTAATCAATTCTCTTTTATGTTTCATTCTTCATCCTCCTTTTCTTCTTCATCATCTTCAAATTCTTCATATTCTATATCTTCGATGTCATCAGCATATAAAAGAAATCCTTTATACTTTGGAGAGAATGGATGTCTTCCATTATCACCATCAATCATATTGTTTCCGGTTAGTATATTCATTGTGTATTGTTTTAATGTTGTTAATATCTATGTTTCTATTTTGTGACCTACATCTAAAATGATATAAAAAATGTTTTGAAATATAATCTACTTCTCTATTTCCTATTAAATACTTTTCTTCACCATCGCATAAATCTTTTCTTGTTGCCAGTTTATCCGTAAATATTTTAAAGTTAGAAAGAAATAATCCTAAAGAAACATCATCCATTGCATTATGATTCCAAGTATTTTTTTTGCTGCAAATTAATTTTACTAAATCTTTGCTTAAAAAATAACCACTTCCTGACGCAAATGTAATTTCTTTTTGAAAGTATTCAACATCAATTCCGTTTATTCCTGAATAATATTTTTCTTCAGGTTTATCCTCAAGAAATTTAAGAAGATTTTCAACTTGAACATAAGAACCATAATTTGTTCTAAATATATATTTGAAATCATATCGTTTCAAAATGTATTCAAATGCTTTAATGGTCTTATGTCCAATGTTGTGATGTCCATCTTCAATAGGTAAGTATAATGTTACATCTTCAAGATATGCAGATTTCTTTTCTGAATTTTTGTAAAATAATATTTCAACATCTGAATTATAATTCTTGAACCAAGTTTCTTTAATTGCATCTTCTAATTCTTTATATTGAGGATGTGTTGATCCAAGTATTAATATCATTACTTTACATTTTTTCATCTGCATATCTCATTAAAATGGTAAATCATCATCAAGTAATGGCTTTAATGTTTCAACTGCTTTGCTGACTTCTTCATTCTTGACATAAGGAAGTTCCAGTTTAACGGAGAAATATCTTACTCCTGCTTTTGATTCATTTAACCACAATGCAATTGCATATTCTTTGCCATCAACATTAATCTTTCCTTTGTATTCCGGATGCTTGTCAGATGACTTATTATCATTTTTAAAGATAGCACCTGAATTAATTTTTTGTTCCATTTGTGTTTTTGTTTTTTTTAAAGTTAATAATTAATTGTTTTTTGAAATATAATCTAATGCTTTTTTTATGTCTACATATCTTTGAAATTCTTCTCCATTAATATATAGAATCCAAACTTGTATATCTGCTTTATACATCAGTTTGTAAATCACTTCCATTTTTTTTTGTTCGTTCATCGATAATTTCTTTTTGTAATTGTGAAATATATATTGTACATTCATTGCACAAGATACAATTAAATTCTTTTAAAAAACGATGTTGTACTTCATCAGGAGTTATATCCCAAATGTTTTTCAGATGCTTAAATAATAAATCTCTTTCTTCTTTACTTAACTTTTCATTCATAAATAATAGGTTTTAAATCTTCCATCGATTAATGTATCTTTAATATTATAACCTGCATCTCGTAGGTCCTTTACTCTCCTTCTCATATCACCAAAACCATATATTATAGCACCATCAATACAAGTTAAATGTTCTCCTCTATTGAATGCATCAAGTAATGTTTGGCATTGTTTCGCTAAATGTTTTTTATTGTTGTGTAAAATTCTTGTTGATTCCGGATTGTTTTCAATCCTATCAAAGTTGATTACCAATTGTTCCATCGTGTTTTTGTTTTTTTAAGTTGTCAATATAATGTTGCGTTGAAATCTTTGTTATCTCTTGGTCTTTCTTTCTATCAATTTTCTCTTGTTCATACCTGATACTTTCATTTTCATATTTTAATTTATCGTGTTTTTGAAATGATTTTTCTGCTGAATAAGATGTTCTATCGTTAAAGTATGTAGTTAACCATTCGATGATAATTTGACCATCTAACCGGTCATATACTTTACCATACTTTCCTTTCTTTGCATTACTGAAACACAACTTTAAATCTTCAGGTTTTAGCATATAAAATTCATCTTGAATCATTTCAATTGTTTGTGCAACTTGTTCATCATCCATTGATTTTCCGATGTTAAAAAACTTTACTAAATCGATTAGGATAATTGAAAGAATTGCTTTGGTAACGATATCACCAAGTTCTTTTTTTATTCCTCCTAATGATGGAGTTAAACTTTCAAATACATCATCAAATTTCTTGATTTGAATTGCCTTGTAATACTGCATAGGCAAGTTTCTCCAAGTTATCAATGCTTGTTCTCTTGTCGATGCTATTTGAATTTCTTGCTGATTGACTTTTTGAAGTTCCATTATTTTGATTTTTTAATTCGTACAAATCTGACCATCCGGAAACAACTGATTTCTCTACGATTTCAATGGCTAAATTTACATTATTATTTGATAATATTTCAAGATTTTTTAATTGTTTTGATAATATTTTTTCAGTTGTGGATGCCTTTTTTCTTTTCTTTAACTTTATAAATTCATCCCATATTTCTGAAAATTGTTTATCAGCAAAAAACTGATGATTGATTTTAACTGGCAGATTTAAATCTTTAACTGCCTTTGAATAACCATCTTTATAACCATCGTTATAACCTATAATATAATGTTCATCGTTCATTATTGTTGTGTTTTTTTAAATGAAATTCAAAAAATTCTTCTCCTTTATTTGTCTTAATGACATCTACAATCCATCTCTTGATTTGCTTATCATTGAATCCATATTTCTTTGCAATAACATCTTGCACAACTTTAATGCAATTATCTCCATCGGCATTTGTTGATGATAAACCAAAGATGAATTCTATCTGATATGGTGGTTTAGGAAGTATTATTTTTGGAAGAAGAAAAGAAACATCTTCAGCAAATCGAAGATGTTCCTTTGTGCTGAATCTTCTTCCTCTATACGCATTATTAACAGACAATGGTTTAATTCCTATTCTTGCACCATCAAGAAATGAATGTAGAAGTACATCAGTCATAAACTATTTTATTTGCAAATTGTACTTTAAATCAATCATTGCTCCGGGAACATCTTTACCTGACTTCATAGCATCTTTAATCAATGTCTTTGATATTTTAGATGGTTGAATAACTTTGTATTCTTCAGATATCAATTCTTCATTTGTAATTTCAATTGATTCAGATTTGCGAAATGAAATGTTGATAAAATCGGATTCAATTTTAGTCATCGAATAAAGTTCCATTGATTCTTGAATCTTTGACTTCATTAATGCAACTGCATTGTTCTTTCTTTTTTTGATGTCTTGCAATCTCTTAATCTCATCATCAATCAAATCAATATCCTTTTCTTCGTGTCGAATAACATAGCAATACGATGCAGATTTTTCTTGAAGTTCTTCTAAATTTATTGCCAGTTTATCCGACATTTCAGGAGTTATCTCACCATCTAAATCGATGATTTCTTGAATCATCATCTTGTATTCATTTTTGATATTAAATAAACTACTCATAACTATTCCTCCAATTTTTTAGATGCATTCATAATTTCTTGTTTTCTATCAACGGTTGCCTTGATAAACTTTTCATCCTTTTGATAAATGGAAAACTTATTCCATATAGATTTTAATTCATCAATATCATTTGCTGATGTGATTTCAATACACGCATCAATTAATGAAAGAATCGGATCACCATCATTGCACCAATCCAATATCATTCTTCCGGTATCAGATGTTATAATAAATTCAGGTTGATTTGCGAATAAAGATGTCCTATCTTTAGATGCTTTTACCAAATGTTTTTCATTCAGAAATTCAAAGTTGATAGTTAATTCGTATTCAAATCCATCTCTCGTAATTTCTTTTGTTCCAACTTTAGTTACGGACAATCTTCCATTATCTCCTTTTACCATATCATAATCCTGCTTTCTTCTAACACAAGTAATCATATGGCATTTACTCTGCATTATACTTTGAATGAATGCTGAATGTCTTGGTGTTACTTTAGACCAATCCTGATATCTTCCTCCTAAAGAATCTACTATCTCAAGACATCCTCCTTTACCATCCCATTCGTGTGTTATGCTATCGATGATGATAACATCCATACCTGCATCTTCACAAGTTTTAATGGCTTCTATGTATCGTTCAGGAGAAAATGGTGCAGTTAATGGAAGAACATTGTATTCGCCTAAATTAGCATATAAAGATGCTGAATTGTTTTCAGTATCAATTACTGCTATTGTGGACCAATCACCAGTTATTCCGTAGGCAAGTAATAGAGCAGAATATGTCTTTCCAAATCCTGATGCACCGGATAAACCTAACCGAAGTTTAACCTGTTCTCGTTTTGCTTTTTGTAATTTCATTTTTGTTGTTGTTTTAAAATGTGTATAAAATTGTTTATTGTGTTCAAAATTAAAATTTAAATGTTAATAAAGCAAGATTTAAAAAAGATTAATATCTCATCCAAATCTTCTTCGTGGGCTGCATTATCAATCACAATTGTTCGATGAAATGGGCAGTCAAATACATCAAGAAAACCATCACCATCGTGACTAATTGCTATTGCTAATGTTCCTCCGGTTAAATTATACCTAATATTTACTTGTCTATATCCGATTTCTTGCAGTTGAATTGATAGATCCAAAACTTGCATTAACTTATCTTTATTCATATTTTCTCCTTTCCTTTGTTAATAGATGATATTTATCTTTGATTTTCTTTAACTCCTCATTATAATTCTTGACTTCTGCATTCTTCAGTTCAATATACTCATTGTAGATGATTTCGTGTTGTATAACATCATTTCCGTTATCAATAAGCAAATAATACTTCTCGTTATCTTGCAGGTCTTTATAATGCACCAATTTCGATTTACTCATATATTCAAGTTCTTAAAGTTATACTTTGATGTCGTGAATAACATCAACTTTCGTTTCAGTTCTTCAATTCCTCCTGATGCATCAATGATAGATTGATTGATGTACAAAGAAACTTGTACTTTTTTGTCAGAAGATGGTTTTCTCCCGGCATTCTCTCGTTTGCCTCCTTTAGTTTTTGCTTGATTTTCCATAGTTTTTGATTTTTAATAATAAATAATGAATTGTAAATGTTGCTAATGCGATTGAAAGAATCTCTATTGAGAATATTATTTCATTGTAAGTTGGTAACTGCATCGTATTATAGATTATGAATGTGCATATATGATTTGATATTACTCAAGGTGATTATTTGTTTCCTGCAAATAAACTTCGTGTATTCCTTTGATATATCAATTGTAACGATGTCTTTGATGTTAATGAATACTGGCAGATAGATGTTGATTTCTTCGCCACTTGGATCAATTTCCATAGCATATAGATGAATTACATCTTTTGAAAGGAAATCAATTGCTGATTTTGGCATTAAAGTTAGTTTTTCCATTGTTTTAGTAGTTTTTATAAGAATTAACAATTAGTGAATAGGCGGTTCTCTTTGCTTCCTGATGCATCTTTACATTTGAATCATCATTTAACCAGTCAAATGTTTCGGAATCCGTAGTATGTGCAAATATTTCTTTTCCTTTGTATGTGGCAGATACGATATATTGTCCATATCCATTTCCTCTGCTGATTTCTAATTTTACTTTTCTGAATGTTGTCATTTTTTTGTTGTTTTAAAGAGTTAAAATATGTTGTTGTTTGGTTTGACAAATATAATATCAATAGATTCTATTTTGCAAATATTTATTCAAAATAAATGAAAATAATTTATAACTTACTGATTATCAGCATATAATTTTTAACAAATATGGATCAAAATATGCGTTTTTAAGTCAAATAAAGCAGTTTTTGATAACATTAGTTCTTAACAAATGTCAGAATTTGAGCATATAATTGCATATTTGTGATGTTATTAATAAAAATTGGAGGATTTTATTGATACTAATATCTAAAATAGGAGTTAATTCTCTCTATATATATGCCATTAGTCAATCGTCCTCCCGGTTTGTCTGATGGCATTCCTTTTTAATAATACTTGCATACTGGCAGCGAAAATAGGTTTGGGTATGCATTTTAATCGATACAAAGGGATGAGGAATACATCGAAGTGGTGATACAAAGAAATGAGCCATAGGTCCTCCGGTTAGCATTATAATCGATAACTTGATTTCAGAATTAGTCACGATGTGTTGAACTAATTATACAAAGGTGGTGCGACAACTCACGAGGATGTTACATTGAAACTGGAGTATAGTACAACTTATGAAGTAATTCATAGGATAAAACATACTATACTCTAATGGATGCTCTAATCTACAAGGATATTACAATATAGATATAACTAATTAACTATATTTAAGTAAAAAAAAGTTAGTTAAAAAAAAAGAATTAGGTAAACTAAAGGAGGACAAAAAATGAAACAAACATCAGCAGTTGAATGGTTATATAATTCAATATTAGAAATCACAACTAATAATTCAAAAATTGAAGGATTATATTTATCTTCACTCGTTAAAGAACAAGAATTAATATTATCTATCTTAAAAGAATATGATGATTATGCAAACGATGGTGGTTTCTTAACTGCTGAAGATTTCTTCATACATACATATTTGAAATAGTATTTTATTTATCAAAAAAATAATGCAATAAAAAAGCACGATGGCAGCAAAAGACATTGAGAAATTCCAAATCAAAAAAGGAGAAGTAAAGAATCCCGGAGGAAGAGGTAAAGGAGTTCCAAATTCAAAGACAAGAATGAAAAGATTTCTTGAATTGATTCAAACTAAAAACAATCCTATTACTGGAGAAAAGGAATCATTATCTATTGCAGAACAAATGGATTTGGTCCTGATGCAGAGAGCATTGAAAGGAGATATCAAAGCATATCAAGAGATATTGGATCGTTTTGAAGGAAAGGTAACGCAGACAATAGAAAACATTGGTGACAATCAAATATCAATTAAAGTAATTAGAGATGCCGGAGATAGTTCTTCACCTGAAATCACTTCATAAAGGTCAACACGAAGTTCTTAATCTATCTTCAAGATTCAATATATTAAAGATTGGAAGAAGATGGGGAAAGACAACTTTAGCAGTTCACGAATTGATTCCTCAACCTGCATTAGATGGTCATCCTGTTGCATACTTTGCTCCAACATATGGTGATTTACACGATGTATGGCACGAATTGAAGATGATATTAAATCCTATCATCAAAGAAAAA
>Ga0315293_10000566_pt1 | contig 34681 bp, 8 predicted proteins | sample YL17G13_20_MG_FD_203071 | JGI IMG/M metagenome (GOLD analysis project Ga0315293, IMG submission 203071) | Sediment microbial communities from Yellowstone Lake, YNP, Wyoming, USA - YL17G13_20 | ecosystem: Environmental > Aquatic > Freshwater > Lake > Sediment | place: USA: Wyoming | collected... | reverse complement strand
GATAAGTATCAGCATATTTACAGAGAGTGGAAAAAATAAAATAAAATGTCATACTACTATAAATACAATTTCATTTCTCCTGATCCTGTATATGCTACAGTGAAGGAAGAGCTTAAAAGCTACTTCGATACAGGAGCAGTTGATGACTTATTGTTCCCTACGTATTTAGACAAGTGTCTAAAAAAATTAGGTAGAGCTACTTATGTTATTCAAGAAACAATCTTAGATGTAGTTGATTTTGAAGCTAGACTTCCAGATAATTTTATATCTGTAAGAGAAGCGTGGATGTGTTCAGAAGATACATCTAACTATCCATATCAAACTCCTAATTCATTCTATTCTCAAGCAGCAACCTCAACAACTATTCAAGTTAGTCCTATTGTCTATGGAGGCCCATCATGTCCTAGTACATGTTGTGGTAATGTAGGATGTGATGGATCTTGTATGCCTGAGATAATGCAGACAGTTTATAAAACTAATCAACAAGCTTATAGATCTATCACTAGACAAGCTTTAATGCAACCTGGAAATATTAATGGACGTAACAATTGTACATTAGACTATGGTGGTAATGCTTGGGATTTTAATAATAATCCATCAGCAATTAATATTCAGAACACACCATTCTCTTCACAAGCAAACTCATTTGACATTCGTGATAATAAGTTTGTTACTAATGTAAGGAATGCTGTTGTTCATTTGATATTCTATGTTACAGAATATGATACAATAGGTAATCAAATGATTCCTGATAACTATCGTGTTAGAGAATTTGTAGAAGCATTCCTTAAATATAAAGTTTTTGAAATCTTATCTAATCAATTAACAGATGAGACGTTTGAACAAATACAGAAAAAACTTGCTTATTATAAAAGCCTTTATGATGAAGCCTTCATTATGGCAGACATTGAAATAAAGAAACAAGATGGCTGGGCTAAACAACGTAGAATAAAGAACGATCTGAATAGGTTCAATATGTATGAACTACCAAATAGATCATATAGATATGGCAGAAGAAGAAACAACTAACAAGAGTAACATAACGCAAAATTTCAATGCTGGTCAAACTGGTTTGAACATGGATAATACCCTTGGTCAAATTAAGAAGGGTACACTTACGTATGCACTAAATGCCAATGTTGAAAACTTTGATTCCAATTCTGTAAACTATCAGAATGAGGAAGGAAACGTATTGTGCTCTGATGAGGAAAATGTTTTCTTTCCTGATAATTTTGTATTGATTGGAACCCATTTTATTAATGAGCAGAACAAACATATTTTCTTTTTAGTAAATCCTAGTGATCCTGGTGGTCCCAAGTCTGAGATTGGATACATGGTTAACACTGACTGTGTATATAGAACTATTGTAAGTTCTACACAAAATGATTGTCTTAACTTTGATCAGAACTATCCAATACATAAAGTGGTACACAGAATTACAAACTGTAGCACAGAGATATATTGGACTGATGGATTGAATCATAGACGTTGGATGAACATTGATGATGTGCCATGGAAGCAACATCTTGATCCACTTAATAATTGTACTTATATTAATGACATACCATTGATGTTAGATTGTAACAAGATACTTGTACAACCTGATATTACAATTCCTCAATTACAAGTTGTGGATATTGCAAATGGTGGAAACTTAATTGCAGGTACATATCAGTTTGCTATTCAATATGCTAACGTTAATGGATTTGGTTATACGTCATATTACTCAGTTACTAATCCAACTCCTATTGCTGATACTATTGTAACGTCTCCAGATTTTAACTATCCAGTTAATAAATCTATTAGATTACAGATTAGCAATCTTGATATATCTAGCACTTACACTTACTATAATCTAGCAGTAATTAAAACTATTAACGCAATTACTTCTGTTGAATTAATTGGTACATATTTTATTGATGGTGTAAGTAGAGAAATAACTTATAGTGGTCAGAACCAAGAACAAATAAGGCTATCCACTGCTGACATATTTGAGAAGTTTCCTTTTTACGAGATAGCTCAAGATGTAACATCTGTACAAGATATTCTTATATGGGATAATATTACATCACTTAGTAGAATTAACTATCAGAAGATAGCTAATCAAATAAACTTAAAATGGGAATCATATAGAATTCCTGCTACAGAAGATTATTCTGATGAGATTAATGCTACTACATTACGTGGATACTTTCGTGATGAAGTGTATGCATTAGAACTATGTTTCTTATTAGCTAATGGTAAGCAGACAGATGGTTTTCATATTCCTGGACGTGCTCCAATTGCATATGATACACAATTAATTGCTAGAAACGATGACTTTATTGTAGAAGGTTTAACAGCTCCACGTTGGCAAATATATAACACTGCTCCTGCTGCTACAACAGAAAATGCATATATAATTGCTCCAGATCAAATAACATATAAAGGAATATACCAATATGGAGATTTTGCATATTGGCAATCTGATGAAGAATATCCTTGTGATGAATACGTGTGGGGAGATCTTGCTGGTACAAACATTCGTCATCATAAGTTTCCTGATGTTCTCGTAAGCCCTGCATTTGAGTCTGCAACGTATGGTTCATCTGGACCAATCAATACTGTGATGCAGGATTCGAATGCTGTGTTTCCTATTGGTATTAGATTAAATGCTAGTCAACTTGAAACATTGATTCAAGCATCTGACTTAACTCCTGAGCAAAAAGATAACATTATTGGATTCAAGATATTACGTGGAGATCGTACTACAAACAAATCTATTGTAGGAAAAGGTATGTTGCGTAATGTTGGAACATATAGAAGAGATGGATCTACTACATACGATACTGATCCTAATAGACGTAATGATACATCAACAACTTATTTATATCCTAATTATCCATATAATGATTTAAATAAAGATCCTTTTTTACTTGAGAATAATAATGCTTATAATGCTCAATGTATATCGTGGGATTTACAAGTAACTGTAGCAGGTACTGTACAATATACAGATTGTTTAACAGGCGAGCTAAGAACAGAATTTTGGCCACTTGATCCATATGGATCTACATATTGTTCTATAACTAAACCTTTTGCAATCACTGCTACACTTGCTAATATTACTGATCAAACAAATAGTCCTTCTCAACAAGGATTACTTAATTATGTTGTAGTTTCAACAGGAGTAACTGTAATAAACTATTACAATCAAAACATTCCTTTAACTCCTCCTTCTACTTTAACTACAGTAGCTAATCAAATCTATTATATAGATAGTGCAGCAACACCATTTTATGTTTCTGGAGAAAAAAATATATCTATAGGAATAAATCAAAATGCAAGAAATAACTTTTGCTATCCAGAAAACTTAAATGGCTTTAGTGATCCTGGTAGTATTGTACCACACGAGAGTAGATGGAGATATGTATTTAATTCTCCTGAAACATCTTTTGGATCACCTACGTTAGGAAATGTATTAAAGATTGAGAATGCAATATTTGGTGCAGGACAAGCTCACTTTGTTGAGGTGTTGAATAATGCTGAATACAAACTTCTAACTAGAAAAACACAAACTACAGCGTTGCAAGCAAGTTTTACTGCAGCAATGGCTACAGGTACATTTGATGCAACAGCAATGTTTACAATGTATCAAGCATACTTACAGATTTATGTAACTGGTAGTACTAGTCAGAACTTTGCATATTCATTTAACTCAATAGCTAAATATAACTATTCAGCAAGTGTTCCTAATAACATAGGTATTAAACAAAGACTTCTAGATAGATATCAATATGTTATTCCAGGTGTTCAGGCTGTAGGAGATTTATATGATTTGAATAACTTTCAAAGAGAATCATCTGTATATCTTAGAACAGATTTAGCTATTGCACCATTACCATTTGTAGATAAGACTGATTCATTAGCTCCAGCAGGAGTAAGTAGAATTACTGATAGATCTAGATATACACCTTCACAACGATTATTATGTGGTGTTCCAGAAACATTAGAAAAGATTACTGTATTATCTTATTATGGATCAATTAAGAATATAATCCCAAATCAATGGGGACAGATATATTCTTACACTACTATTGATACAGGATTTCAAATGTCTAGAGGATCAGGTTTCTCTGGAACTCAATATGTATTTGGTGGAGATGTATTTATTTGCAAGTTTGCATTTAAAACAAAACTTCCTTTCTTTATAGATAATAGAGTTGGTGCTCCTGATGATTCAGATGTTGAATATGATCAATTAGGTAATGTTGCCTATCCTGTATATTGGCATTCATCTAGATCTGAGCTAAGTACATTTAGACCTGTTGGTGGAACAGTTAATAATACGTTTCCTAATATTGTATCTGTAAAAGCTCATAACTTTGATTGTGCTGTAGAAAATCCTTCTTTAATAGTATTTGGAATAACTACAACTACTACAACTACTACAATAGCACCAGGCACTGTTGTTGCTTCAAATACAAATGCTACTTACACTGGTAAGATGTATATGTTTGCATATGGTATTCCTTCTTACTATTGTGAATCAATTATCAATAATGACTTACGTCAAGCAATTAATAATCTTGAGGGAGATTATTACCCTCATGTAAGTTCAGGTATTCCAGATAGATGGTTACAGCAAACAGTTGTACCTATTGATTTTGATAATACGTATTACTATAATACTACATTCTCAAAACAAAATACTGAGAATTTTTTCTCACATTTACCTGCAGATTGGACACCTGATTTATGCAAAACTAATTTTCCATTTAGGGCAATCTATTCAGAACCATCTGATCCAGATCCTACAAACAAAGCTAACAACTGGTTAACTTATAGAGCAACTTCTTATTTTGATTTTCCTCAAAGTTATGGTGATTTAGTATCTTTAGATGGTATACAAAACAAAGCTGTGCTTGCTCGTTTTATAAACAAGTCATTATTGTACAATACAATGTTGACAATTAATACAAGCAATCCACAGGCAGCATACATGGGTAATGATTCATTGTTCAGAAGTGCTCCTCCAATTGACTTTGCTGAGACAGATCTTGGATATGTAGGATCTCAAAACAAATTCTTATTAAAGATTCCTGAAGGACAAATAACAGTTGATGCTAAACGTGGACAAATATTCTTAATTGCTACTAGTCAATATGGCAAATATCAAGCTATAGATATAACAGCATTTGGTTCTGGTGTCAATCGTTTCATGACTGACCACTTATCGTTTGAAATATTACGTTACTTCCCAGAAGCTGACGTTGATAATAACTATACAAAGATTGGATTAACTGGTGTGTTTGATAGTAAGTATGATAGAATAATCATTTCTAAACTTGATTACATTCCATTACCTCAATGGGTTCCAACAATGACATACAATACAACCACTAAAGAATATTATGTAGCTGGTGAAATTGTACAGTTATTAGATAGTAAATATTTCTGTAACAAATCATGGACTATATCATTCAACATGAATACAAAAAGTTGGGTGAGTTTCCATAGTTATATTCCTAACTATTACATAGGAGAAAACAACTTCTTTTATTCAGGATTGAATCAAGGATGCGATCTTGACTTTATAGCTGCTGAAGAAGTGATTACCTGCGAACCATTAACTGGAACTGCTTCAGTTTATACAACTACTACAACTAGTTCAACTAGTTCAACTACTACTACAACAACAACTGTATCAGTAAACTGTACATTAGCTGGAAATGCTTCAACGCCTTAAATAAAATACAAATGAGTACATGTAATCCAAATTTAAGGAGATGTGATTTAGCAGGTACTGCTGTAGATAGCTGTGCGTTAATTGGTAATGCCCTTTTACAAATAAGAATCTTTGTTAAACTAACAGAGGCAGGTTACAGAACAGACTACTTTAATGTCACTGATGATTTAGGTAATGTACTAGGAACCAATGTTTATAAAGAAGATTTGTGTGAGGGTATTTGGTATTATGTTCCTTACAATGCTACAGAGATTATTCTTGAATCAACAGGTAAATGTAGATTCTTTTTACATAGAGAAATCATTCAATTAAGTGCTACAGCAATTGCAGCTCTTGAAAATACTCCATGTGTAATAGCTAATACAGGAACATTGTGGAGACATCTCACTGATACAAAATTAACTAATAACTACTATGGAAACATAGAACCTTATATTATTGAGTATCCATTCTACTATCAATTCCAGGATGAGATCTTACAGAACGTTAAAGACTTCACTAAGGCATATAGATATCTTCCTATACCTGATGGTGTATTTAATGAAAATGCTAAGATTGAAACAAATGATCGCTATTTCAATAAGGTGATTATATACAATGGTCAACAGTGTACAGGATTATTAGAACTGGTTCCTAAGCCAATGAATAACTTAGCTGCTTACAATAGTTATCCTATTTACAATACAGATAGTAAAACAATTACATTCACAAAGAGTGATAGTTTCTATCAGTATAACACATTCTGGAATGTAGTTGTAAATAAGACTCAGCCATTATTCAGAACTAGTTGTGAATCATTGTCTATAGATAAAGTGTTAAACCAATCTAACATGGACTATGGTGTTAGATCATTCAATAAAGATACAATGAGAGCTAAAGGTGTATTGATAAGACACATCTTAGATGATACATCTGATGCTCACTTAGTATCACAGTTTATTATTGCACCTTCTCAAATCTCTTACAAATAATGAAAGGTAACGTTAAATGTTCTTGTGGTCATTCCTGGAATACATCAGATTCCAGTAAGAAGGATGCGTCTGTATGTCACATATGTGGTAAAGACAACACAATGAAAGATGGTGGTTGGCTAGACAAATATGAACCTGGTGGTACTGTTGCTAAGACAGATGCTACACGTGTTGCTGCTCCTGCACTTAAACTTACTAAAGCTCAGTTAGAAAAAAACAAAGCTATCAACAAACAAGTGATGGCTAACACTAACAAAGCTAAAGAAGCAGAAGTTGCTAAAAGAACTACTGCTAGAAACAAACCTGGTAAGACTGTTAGTGAAGTGTTTACTAGTAAGGAACCATACGAGATTCAAGAAAGATTTAGATTGTTTCCTGGTGATACTGAATATGGTCAAGTTTTTGATGAATATATAAACCCTGCTTATTTTACAACACAGATGGCTTCTGATTTAGGAAACAGTTTGCAATCAGGGGATTACAAAGGTGCAGCACTAACAGCAGGAATGGCATTAGGTGCTGGTGCATTAGGATTTGATCCATTAGGAGGAGCCATGAAACTTCCTGGTAAGTTAGATAAAGCCATCTATCCTACTAGAACATATAGAGCATCTTCACCAGTAGGTAATACTTCTCCATATGAGGTAAGTGCATTAGCTGAGAAAGTAGCAGGTAAAGGAGATTGGAGCACTAAAGATTTATCAGAAGCAGCACAATATGTAAGTGGTTCAGAAATGTCAGGAGGAAGACCTGGTCTTTTGACAGGTCAGAATATGAACTTAACAGAATACAAAGTTCCTTTCTGGAAGAAGAGCGTTGCTTCTGATGCAGATGTTATTGCTTTAAAAGCATCACAAGGAACAGTTCCTAATCCTAATGAATACATAATACCTGATAATAAATTTTTATATCCTAGAAGAACTAATGTTTTACAACAAGTTCCAGAGAATGTAAAAAATGCTAAATTTACAATAGGTTCTGGTGAACAATTTCCATACTACAACCCAAGATCTATGCCAGGATCTTATAGTAGTGATACATTTAGATCACCTGCTTACAAGTATATAGAGGATCAAATTAATGCTGTAACAGGACAGCAGATGCCTCTTACATATACAGCTGAGCAAGCAGCAGCAAATCAGATACCAATGTTTAATTGGAAGCAACCACAAATAGCTCCTAATAAAGGTATGGGTGAGTTCAGTGGTTTAGGAGATTATTTAACAACACAAACTCCATTAGCTAATACTTATAACATTATTCCTTTTGCAATAAAAGAAAATCCTGAAATGTACCTATATAGAGTACAACCAGAAAATTTTAATACTCAAAATACTATTGATTTTATGAGACAAGAATTACTTGCTAATAGATCAAAGCCTTGGTATAAAAGTGTAATTAATAGTTATGAAGAAGGTCATCCTTCTCTTGTTGCACAAAATGATTTTCATGGACGTTGGTATGAATCAAATCCAGAAAGATTAGATTGGTATTTACATTCAGGAGATAAGGTAGATGTTGGTACACCTATGGAAATTCTTAGAGGTAAAATAAATAAAAATTCAAGTTCTAAATTTTCAATAAAAAATAATCCTAAAGCTAACCCAGTTTCCTTATCTCCTGAAACAGAATTTGTTGTACCAAAAAATATAACAGAATCTTTTGAAAAATTTCCAGAATCTTCTTGGAAAAAATTAATTGAGGAGGATAAAAAGTTTAATACACCTCATTGGTTAAAAGGATATAAAGGAGTTCCTAAACCCTCTGTAAATTTTTCTAAATATTTAACACAAGAAGAAGCCATTGCTGCAAGAGCAAAAAGATTGATTTCTCAAAAGGATAAACCAGGCTGGAATGAGCAATTCACTCCAGATTTAGAAACAAGATTAAAAAATGCTGTAAAGAATCATGACCCTGCTTCTGATTATCCAGGAGAAAAATTAGGATCAAATATACTTGGAAGAACAGCTACATTGGTTAGTAAAGATGCTAATTTAAGTGGTGTGCCTTTAACAGAAGCTAATAAAGCAAGAGTTGCTGCTCATGAAACTGGACATTACTATTCTAATAGTGTTGCTGAAGGCGAAGAATGGTTAAAACCATTTAATTTAAATAAATTAGAAAGTTATAAAACTAAAACTTATTTAAGAGGTAAGAGTAGATCAAATAATTATGCTAATGAGATTAGAGAAAGAGCTGCTCAGTTAAAAGATTATATTGCTCAAAAAAATGAAATTCCTTTAAATCAAGATTTTAAAATTACACAAACGCAATTAGATGATGCTATTAAAAATTATGTAAAAGATACAGGACTAGATAATACTATGTCTAAAATGTTAGGAACTTTAGAAGATAAAAAAGGATTATTAAAAACAATGAATAAATATCCTCTTGGAGCTGCGCCAGTAGGAATAGTAGCAGGAGCATTACAACAAAAGAAAGAAGATGGTGGATGGTTAGATAAATATCAAGATGGAGGAGAATTAAACTATAATGATTCTAATGCTTCTGCAGGACCAGGTTTCCAAGGTGATGGATATAGTAACGTAGGACGTAACTATTCTCCTGCATGGGGAGGACAGTTTGCAATGGGAGGATCTATACCAGGAAGCGTAGGATTTATGTACGCACGTACAAATGATCCTGCTCCTAGCAATGGTAAGTATGCTAAGAAGACAATGGCTTCTGCACAGAATGGTACAGAGATGGAGTACTATCAAAATGGACTTGATTGGAAACCAAGATCTATGGATGATGGTGGTGAGGTTGTACCAGGAGAGAATGAAGAATTACAAATTCCAAGTGCTTGGGATGATAAAATGGCTTCTATAAAAAAAACAAGATTGCGTGGACCTGGAACACGTACAAGATTTATGCCACCCCAACTTCTTGATGAGGATCAATTTGAAGTCGAGGATGTAAATTATGATCAACTATCAGCACCACATTTTGTAAATTCTTTAACTCCTGTAGAAAGTAAAAACTATATTCCAAAAATGCAAGATAGGTTTACTGACATGGAAAATATGTATTATACTAAAAATGCAGAATTTAATGAGAATTGGTCTAACTTAAATTTATTAGATGAATCTAGTAATAAAATAAAATTAAATACAGGTAGATTTACAGGAGCTAAAGTTCCAACTAATATAATTGATGAACTAGCTAAAACATCACGTAAACAAAATGTATCATTAGGACAACTACTTACATTGATGGGTAGGGAATCTATGTTTGGTTCTGGTACAGATCGAAATGAAGATCGTGCAGGAAGTAAAACTAGTTTAATGTCTGGATGGAATGTAGCAGAAGATTATCAACCATATAATAATATTAGATTTTTAGCTGATAATAAAGTTCCAGGCGTTAAGCCTACTCCAACTCCTCATGGGTATGAGTATGAGATTACTGATGAGAGAGCAATGAACAACTATTTAAAAAAGAATCCTAAGTTACTTGATCAGTATAAAGCAAAACTAGATTCAACTAAAGTATTAGGTGACCAAGATGCTTTTGATTTAGCTGCTAAGTTTTTAAAAAAGAAAGGTATCAAAGGATATAATCCTGGAGATCCTAGATATGAAGAAATGTTTCAGAAAGATTATGATACATTAAAACAAGACAAGGCATTAATGTCCTATCTTAAAAAGAAAGGATATAAATACGAACAAGGTGGACAGTTGACAAAGCTGGATCAGCTTACAAATTTCTCTAATTACAATACCAAACAACCAGGTGGCTGGTTAGATAAATACCAATAATATGAAAGCTCAAATATTAAAATTAGGAGGTGTAACAACTGAAGCAGAATTCTACAAAAAGTTTCCTACAGAGAAAGCTTTCATGGCGAAGCATGGAAAGAAACTAGAGAAGTTGAAGAAAGCTCAAGGTGGTGGATTTGTTCCATCAGATATTCCAGCAGATGCATTCAATCCTCAAATGCCCTTTGATCCTTCATCCTCTTCAGGTACCAAAGGTGGATTTGGTGGTATTGATAAGTTTGTTAATAGTGATATTGGTGGAACAGCACCATCTTCATCTTCATCATCGTCTAATAAAAAAGGATTTGATTATGGAAGTCTAGTACCACCTCTTATTGGAGCTGAACAAGATAGACAAGCTAGTTCTACTTACAATAAAAAACTAGATCAATACTTAGACCTAAGTAAATTAATTGGTTCAATTCCACCAAAGAAACAACAAAAGCCTAATTATCTTCGTCCAGAAACTCAGCTTGTTACAGGAGCTACACCAAAAGGAATTCCTGCAAAGAATGGTGCAATGATTGGTGGCAATCCTACAGAGATTCAGAACATGTATAGTTCAGGTGACATCTATACAGATCTTGAAGAAACTAATCCAAAACAATATGGATGGGGTGGAGAATTAGCTAACGTTAATGCTGGATGGAACAATGATGGCATTGTAGGTAATAAGAGTCCAGAATGGCAAGCTGCATCAAGTTTTACAGAAAATATACCTGGAGTTGGTTTGGTAGTTGATTTCATGGGACAAACTGAAGCTAATGAGCAAGCAGGTATGAGAGCTAAAAAACAAACTCCATTCTTTAATACCTTAGCTTCTACTGCACTTCAGAATGTTAATGCTGGACAGTTTTCTGCTAATTTAAAATATGGTGGATCTATTAATTCTATGGAAGAAGGTGGATGGGTGAGTCATGATTGGCAGCCACAAGTGATTGCTACATTTGGTGAGCACAAGTTAAAAGATTTATTAAAGCCACATCATGATGCAGATATGTTAAGAGCTGGTGGACATCTTAAGCAATACACTCCACCTAGTGCAGAAGCTATGAAAACTTTTGGAGATGGTGGAGAGCTACAAACTTTATGGGGTGGTGGCATAAAGGATGGTGGGACTAATCCTTACCTTGGACCATTAGGTATTTTGTCTGGTACATACCATAAAAAACCTGCACCAGATGCACCAGGAAAACAAGGTATTGGTGTAAGACTTGGTAAAGATGGTAAACCTATAGAAGCTCAAAATCTAGAAGGTGTTGTTATGCTTGCTAATGGTGGACAGATTGATCCAGAGACAGGAGGCCCTGATAAATCTGCATATATATTTGGAGCAGAGAAAATTCGAGGATGGGCTAAGAAAGCTATTGAAGATGATACTATCAAAGAGGATATAACATACCAAAATTACTTTAGACAAAAGTCTAAGTTACAGAAGAAGTTAAATAAACAAGAACTTGATGTAACAGAAGAGCTTGCTAATTTTACTGTAGACGATAGTTATGACCAGTTAAAAATGAATGGGCTTATGGCTACAAAGAAAGGTATAGATATGCAAAATCTTGATCTTGCTAAATACATTGCTAATGCTGCTGCTGTACAAACTGCTATCAATGAAACTGATGAAGAGATGGGTACAGCTAAGTATGGTAAAAAATTAAAGAAGGCTGCGTTTGGTGCTAAGATGACTACTGCTCAAAATGGTAAGTCTTTAGATCCAAATGATCAATGGATTAATAAGATTCTTGATTATGAATATCAGTATGGATCTAATACAGGTAAAGGTTTAACAAACTTTGGATATAATTCAAGAAATCCTAAAACTAAACAAGAAGCTATAAAGTATTTTAAGCAAGATTATTTACCAAAGGTAAAACAATATCCTTTAGGATTAAGAGAACGTGCTGCAGATTATCTATACAATACAGGTAGAAGCTTTAATGATTTATTACTTTACAATGCTGGTAAGATTAATCTAGATGATATTAATAGTCCAAAGACATTTGATAAAGAATGGCAGCAGTATAAGCCTGAAATAGAAAGCATGTATTCTAATCCTGATTTTATCAATAACTTAGATCAATCTAAACTTGATGTTTATAGGACAACTAAACCAGGGGTAGATGCTTTAGGAAATAAAACAATTAATCCTGCATTTGATGCTACTTGGAAAAATCGTGTAGGTATATTTGGAAATTATTCAGCACCTACAAACAACGTACAACAATCTTCTGTTTACTCACCAAGTAGTTCTCAGTTTGGTTCTCCTACTGATGATCAAGGTAACTACTATATGCCTAACTCAGAATATACACCAATAGAGCAACCAATAAATCAAGTGCCTGCAATGCAACAAATGCAACAACAACCTCAGACATCATTACAACAAAATCAAGAAGAGTATTCTCCTATACAACAACCTTCTTCTAAATCAGGTAACTCTGGTTCAAAGTGGTCAAAAGGATTAGAGACATTTGGTAATAACTTACTTACAGGTTTAGAATCTGCACTTCCTTATTTGAGACCAAGTAATCAAAGACCTATGGATCCTGAGGCTTTCACTGGTGAGATGTTTGCTTTGGCTACAAACCAATTAGAACCTGTAAAAGCTCAGAAGTTTGTTCCTTATTTAACTCAAGGTATCCAAGTTAGTTTACAGGATCAAATGAATGAGGTGACAGCACAATCTCGTGCTGCTGAAAGATTAGCTAGAGGTAATCCTGAAGCACTTGCTATAATTGCTGCTCAAGCTTATGATGCTAAGAATAAAATAAAAGGCGAAGAGTTTAGACTTAATCAAGGAGAGAAGCAACGTGTTGCAGAAACTAACAGACAAGTGTTGAACGAAGCTAATAGGGTGAATCTTGGTATAATGGATGAGCAATATGTAAGACAACAAACTGCTAAGTCTAAAACTAAAGAACAGGCAATCACTGCACTTAAGTCTATCTCTAATAAGATTCTTCAAAATAAACTTGAGAATAAACAATTAGGAATATATGAAAATCTATATGGTTTTAGATTTGGTCCAAATGGTCAAGCTTATAACACAAACATTACAACTTTCAACACTCCTACTGTAAACTCTAGTTCTACTGCATTAAATGATTTAACAATACCAGAAAGACAGAAAGCTATTGAGGATGCTAAAAAAGCAAAGATAGCTAAGACTGCTAATAAAGGACAAGGTGGGATTGTAAAATCTATGCATGAACTCTAATTGAATTGATTATATAAGATTACCAACTTTTGTTAGTAGTCTTTGTATATGTAATATTTTAAATTATATTTGTTAATTATACTAACTCATGGCTTCATTCACTGACGCAATATCGACCTTTGACCCTTACGTCTCACAACTTCCAGTTGATGCGATGGTAAAGGTTGGTATGTACAAGCAACAAAAGTACGACGAGGGTGTACAAAAAATTCAAGGCTATATAGATAACATAGCTGGATTAGATGTATATAGACCAGTTGATAAACAATATCTTCAATCTAAGCTAAACGAATTAGGAAGCAATCTTAAAGGTGTTGCTGCTGGAGACTTCTCTAATCAACAAGTAGTTAACTCTGTTGGTGGAATGGCCACACAATTGATTAAAGATAAGCAAGTACAAAATGCTGTAGCTTCCACTGCTAATATAAGAAAGCAGGATATTATAATGGAAGAAGAAGCAGCCAAAGGAGAAGGCTTAGAAAATCAAGATCTTTATAATGATCAGAAGATGAAGTATTTATCTTCTACAGAAACAAATGGATCTTTTGTTAATGGTAGATATGTTCCTTACATCAATGTTAATAAGAAGTTAAAAGAGATTGGTGACTTAGTAGGAATAAAAGGAAACATTGTAGAGCAATTATTTAAAACTGATACTCAAGGTAATCCATTGCCAAAGTATGTTAAAAATCCTAAAACTGGAAAGCTAGAACAACAAGGATATCAATGGAATGATCTTGCTGTAACTGAAACCTTCAAAGGTAAAGATGCTGCTAATTTATTATCAGCATTCAAATCAGCATTAACTCCAGCAGACTATCAACAGTTAGCAATCACTGGTAGGTATATGTATAAGAATTACGATGCTGAACAAGTTGCAGATTTAGCAACAACTGAGTATAGTGATCAATTAAATACATTAGATAAAAGAATAGATGAGCAAAAGTTATATTTAATCGATGCAGAAAATGCTGCTAAGCCTAACACTGATGATATAACTGCACACAGTCAAATGTATTCTTTATTAAATCAGCAAAGAGATTCTATATTAAAAAATAAAACTACTATAGAAGATAGTATTTTAAAAGGTAATCTTGATGCAGTTAAAAGTAGTGTATATGCTGATAGGTATCTAACAGATATGAGTACTAGAATGTCTAGTATAGAAACATCTAGAAAAAGTGAAGTGAGTCCATTGTTTGACATAAACGATAAGAATAGAAGATTTGCTCTTGATGTTAAATCAAAAAGAGACGAAAACTATTTTAAAAGATTAAATTATAATTTAAGTGCTTCTAGATTTCAACTAGAAAAAGATAAGAATGAACTTGATAAAAAGGCATTCGAAATTAAGTATGGATTAGATTCTAATACACTCCAACCTATAAATACTGCTTTACCAAGTGAACTTAACTTTGAAGATCAAAATATAGTTAATCGTGTAAATACACAAGTAGAAACTAAATACGAAAGTTATGTAGATGCAACTAATAAAGCTGCAATGACATTGGCTAAGCAATACTTCAAAAATCTTCCTGATAATAAAGATCTTACAGAAGAACAACTAAATCTTAAACTAGCAAATACATTAAAGAAGTATAATGCTCCATTAGTTCCTGGTGAAGAAAATAAGATATTAAACAACTTTGCATTAAAAGGTCTTGCAGAATTTAAAAAGAATAAAGGTAGTGTTCCTTTAGAAAATCAAGGAGCCTATAATTCTTTTGATGAATTGTTACAAGCAACTACCAGTATGAGAACTGGATTACAAACTATTGATAAAAAAGCAAAACAGTTAGCTGTAGAACAAGGCATTGATGTAAATGCTATAGCTGATATTTCAAAGAGCGCAAAAAGTTTTAATATAAAAATATTAGAAGGATCAAGTGGCGATCAACCTTATTTAAATGAAGTTGTTAATTTATCTAAAGAAGATGCAATGAACCTTGCTAGAGTAAGAAGTTCAGAGAATTCTTTATTTACTTCAGATGCAGAAAAACTACAATCAGATTCTGCTTACAGAAAACTTATTTCAAAATTTGGAGAAAGAAAAGCTGGACTTATTGTAAAACAATCACGAAATTATAATACACCAGTTAATGAATTAATTGATAAAATGAATGATGAGCAAAATAAAAAATTTGCAAAAATCAAAGCTCAATTATATAAAGATAATTCATTCATAGATCAAGGTCAAAGAGTTCCAGTTTTTGTAGACGATGATAATAAAGAAGCTGTAGGTAATAAATTATCAACAGTTCTTAATCAATACAAAGATATTATTCCAGGTGGAAAAGATGTTGCAAATAAACTAATTGATGACATAACAGCTAATAAATTTAAAGCAGATGTTAACATTATTCCTACAGGAAATTTTGGAGAAACAAGTTATGAGTTAGAAGTAAATGGTGTTTCAATTCCAATCAGTGCATCAGATTATCCATTCCTTACTAATCAAAAACCACCTAAAGGAAATGTAATTCCTACATTTGTAACAATGTTAGATAACAATGGAACTTCTAATCTTACAGGTAGCAGCAATAAAGAAACTGGTAATTTATTTAGTAGCTCTAAATTTTTAAATTATAAAGATCCTAGATATACATTAACTGGTGATTATGTTACAGACTTAGATAACAAAGATCTTTATTGGCTTAAATTATATAAGCACGATACCTATGGTCAGGAAGAAACAAAAGTAATATCTTATGATCAACCTATTCCAAAATATGTAAATGGTCATTTCAATCCTGTATTAACGACACTACCTATTGGTTTTACTACTGATATCATTAAACAAATTGAACCCAAATCTAGATAATGGCTAACGAATTAAAACCAGTAAATCTGCCAGCAGCAATGCCAGATTATAACTTTAATACAATGCCTGCTATTAGTACTCCAACTAATAACAACACTGCTCCTGATTATCATCAGCAAGTAATGGCATTAGCTACTAAAGGTTCAGCAGATATAAGCAACACTCTTCCATTATTATCTGGAAAGGATGTAGATACATCTGGTAGATATCCTATAGTCTATCCTGGTATAGATAACGAAAGTGTATACGCTGAACAACAAAGTTTTTTTGAAAAGGGAGTAAATGGAGTTAAGAAATTAGCTGGTATTGGTAGTGCTGCATTTATAGGAGGTACAGTAGGACTTGTTAATGGTATATATCAATGGTCTAAAGATGGTAAGTTCAACTCGTTTTATAATAATGAATTAACTAATTCATTAAATGATTACACAGAATCATTAACAGATTCAATTCCTTTCTATAAAACAGAAAGACAGAGAAATGCAAGCTGGTGGGAACCAACAAACTTATTTTCTGGAAACATGTTATTTGACAACATTGTTGGTAATATGGGATATGTTGTTGGAGCAGGTGGTGCTGGTATAATTACAGGAGGAATTATTAACTCAGCATTAAAAGGATTAGGTGCAGTTGCAGGTCTTATAGCATCAGGAGCAAAAGGTGCTGCAACAGCAGATGCTATTCTTGGAGAAGCTATATCTCTTGGAACTTCAGAAGCATTAGGATCAGCTACAAATAGATTACAGGCTGCATGGACAGCTGCAAAATCAAAAGGATTAGTTGATAAAGGCGTTAAGGCCATTGCCTCCACTGCTGGTGAAGCAAGTCTTGAGGCACTTAATAATAGTAGAGAGTTTAAAGCTAAGATGGTTGAGGACTATATAGCTAAGTATGGTATAACTCCTAGTGGAAAAGATCTTGAAGATATTAATAGATATGCTGAATCTGTAGGTAATACTAGTTACGCTCTTAACACAGCTGTATTGAGTGCGTCTAACTACGTCATGTTACCAAAGATATTCTCTTCTTCTTTCAAGTCAGAGAAAACATTATTAAACAATATTGCTAGAGATGGTGAAAAATATATTTCTACATTACCTCAATCAGGATTTGCTAAATATGCTTATGGTACAAGTAAAGGATTAGGTACTATCTTTGCAAAAAGTGAAGCTGCTGAGGAAGGTGCACAATATGCAATCACTACAGGTACACAAAACTATTTTGCTAGAAAAGCAAGAGGTGAAGACTCTGGCATAATTAGAGATATGTTAGGGTATGGTATTAAAGAAGCTCTTACCTCTGATGAAGGTTTATTAAATATCTTTACAGGTGGTGTGTCAGGTGGACTTGTTTCTTCTGTTAGCACTATAAAACAAAGAGGAGTATTTGGATATGGAGGAGATGAGCAAAAGGTAAGAGATGCTGCTATTCCTGCATTTACTAATACAACTCTTAAGAATAGATTAATTGATGCAGAAAGTAATATTGCTGCAGGCGAACAAATTCAAAGAGAAAGAGAAGCAAGAATTGCTGAGGGAGATATACTTGGTGCAAAGAATCTAGAAACAGATTACGCTCATGCGTTTATTGATACACGAATGAAGTTTGGTGCATCTGAATTCATCTATGATGAAATAGCTGACATGAGACAGCAAGCACTTACAAATTTTCCAAGTCTTCAGAAAGAAGGAGTTGCTAACGCTCTAGATACAAAAGAAACATTCTTAGCTCGTTTAGATAACATTGAAGAACAAGCTAGATATACAGAGAAAGTAAATGAGCAGTTAACTACGACATTTGGTTTAGAGTTAAACGAAAAAGCTGAGCGTAAATATCCTGATAGAACTATTGACATGCTTACCTATGGACTAGTTAAAATCAGAGACTTTAGTAATCGCATAAGTCAAATGCAAAATAGATTACTAAATGATGGTATAATTACTGATGAATTAGTTGATGCTATTAATAATAAAAAAAGCACAAAGGATGCCATAGCAAATATTACTAAGGTTGTAGATGAAACATTTGCTAACGAACCTGTTAGTAAAAGAGATGAAGCTATTGAGTTGATAGAAGATGTAGCAAGACTTGCTAAGTTCAGAAAAGGATATACACAAGAATATAATTCTATATTTGAGAATCCAGAAGAGTATGAACTTAAACCAGTAACTGAGAAAGTAAGACAAAGAACAACACCAAATGCTTTAGGGTATGAACAAATAGATATAGATAAAGAATACTCTTTAACTTCTCCTCTTTATAGACAAGGAGACGTTCTTGTTACTGCTCCTACAGTTAAGATTGTTGGTGAAACAGAAGGTGGTGAATATAAAGTTCAAATGCCTAATGGTGAGATTACATACATGCGTCCAGAACAATTTAAGGATGAATATGAAAGAACTGAGTTTGAACCAACAGATCAAATCATACTTAATCTCATAGATCAAGTTACTACAAAGGAATTAAACAAAAGAGGATATTACACTCCAGAAGATCAAACACCTATTGATTATGCAAACTCTTTAGGTATTCCAAATTTAATTGATGCTATTGAAACAGAAATGGCTCCTGAACTTGAAAAATACAAACAAGAGCAGGAAGAAGCTAGAGAGAAAAGAGCTATCCTTAAAACATTACAAGACGAATTAACTAAGGTTCAAGAAGAAGCTAATAAGAACGCATCATCTACAGTTACTACTAGTTCAAGTGTTGCCTCTGAAGTTAAGCATTCTATTGCTGAGGAGAATAAGAAAGATGCAGCAAACATCTTTATAACAACTTCTACTAAGTCAATTGAGAACAATCCTAATCCAGATGATTACATTGTAAGATTTAATAACTTCATAAACAATGCTCGAAACTTTAAGAACAGAGCAAAGTTAGAAGCGATCATGTTTACTCTTGACACTGAATCTAAATTAGGATTGAGTGGTGCTGTTCCATATATGTGGGGACAGAAAGAAATGACTGAGGGAAGACAAACAGCAATGACAAACACTACATCAGGTAATGTAGTTCTTGCATTTGTTGAAGTTGATAAGAATGACGATAAATTCTTTATTGATGCACAAGGTAATCGATTAGGAAAAGTTGGTGAGCCTGTTGATTTAAATAAAGTTGTACTTGCTGATATGCCAACTGCAAGTTTAGAAGTTGGTAAAAACAAAGAAGGAAAACCTTTTACTAGAAATAGAGAGAATCAACAAGAAGAAGCTGAGGCTTACAAAAAGTCATGGCAAACATTTCGTGAAACAAAACTATTTGGAGAAAAAGCAAATTACTATTCATTTAAGTTTGTAGTATCAAAAGGTAAGCCTATCATTAATGAGCAGTCTCCAACAAAGAATTCTGTAGGAGGAAATCTATTATCTAATGATATACTGCAGAATAATCAAGTTCTATTAGTTAACACTACAGGCAAGTTTACCCACGTAGATGGTATCATTTATGACTTACCAGTAGGTAGACCATTCATTGTATTTGATGACTTATTACAAGTTGTTAATAACAATACGTTATCTGATAACCAAGCAAAGACTGTTCTTAGCATATTTAAAGAATTAGTTAACACAACTATTTCTCAAAGTAAAGGTGGTAAAGATACATATGATCCTAAGAAGAATGTATTCTTAAGAAACATATTATTCTTTAGTGATAAAGAAGATTCTACTAGTGAGAATAAAGTTTATCTTAAAGGTACAAACTTACACATAGGTAGTAATGTATATGATCTTGTTACGTTAGATAGACGTGAGAAAGAAATACTTGATCAGTTAAAGACAGTATATCACACTGTTAATAATAAAACTTTAGACAAAGGAATAACTGAACCTTTTGTAGAATACTACACAGAAGGAGATGAAGTTAAGTCTAGAGAATGGAAGAGCTATCAATCTTATCTGTTGTCACCAACTACTCCAGATGGTAAGGCTAGAGAGATGCCTATTACAACATCTGTAGAAAAACAAACTCCTGCAGTTCCTTACAACTACACTCGTAAGTATGTTAAGTTATTAGGATTTGAATTACCTATTGAGAAGCCTAAGAAGCAACCAGCTGCTACACAAACATTAGAAGAAGCTCCTACTACTGATGTATATGATAATTCTTATCCTACTGAGAAGTATGGCGACATAAATTACAAATATACAATTAATGATAAAGGTAATCCTGAGATTGATATAGATCCAAATAGTGAAGCTGTAAAAAGTATTGCTAAGAATCCTGAACTTATAGAAACGTTCATAACAGCATTAAAAAAGAACAATTTATATTCTGTATCATTTACTCCAGAAGAAGTTGTTATATCATTATACACTGGGGTTATTAGTAGTCAGATAAAAAAAGATACGCCACAAACTGCTGAAGAAAAAACTGTTGAAGAACAACCAGTTATTAATGAGGAAGAAGTTAAATCTGATATAGCAGCATCCACTCCACAAGAACCTACTATAACAGTTGGAGAAGAAGACGATGATTTATTTAGTTTAGCTAGTGAAGGAGAGTCAATGAATCAAGATGATATTGATGCATTTACAAGATGGGCCAAAGCCAATCTTCCAATGATGCCTTATCAGTATCTTGATAACATGATGCGTACTCGTGATGGTAGACTTGCTTTTGGTAAGGTTTCTAAAGGTGTTGCATACATTGTAAAGAATGGTAAGAAAGGTACAGAGTATCACGAATCATTCCACTTTGTATTTAATCACTTGTTACCTAAAGAACAACAAGACGCAATGCTTAATGATGTTAGATCTAGAGAAGGATCGTTTGAAGATAGAGCTAGTGGCAAAACTGTAACCTATGCTGATGCTACAGATCTTCAGATTGAAGAAAAGCTTGCTGATGACTTTGCTGATTTCAGATTAGGAAAGATTAAAGCTAAATCTTTATCTGAAAGAATCTTAGAATTCTTTAGAGGGATACTTGATTTCTTTAAATCTATTATAGGTAAGGAAGATAAGATTGAAAGATTGTTTAAAGCAATTGATAAAGGTCAATTTGCTAATAAGCAATTGTTAGATATAAATAAAAGGCTGCCTACTAAATTTAGTTTAAGTGTTTCTGAGAGACAAATTAACGCAATGGTAGAAGACATAACTGCTCGTGTATTCAGAGCAATTATGCCTAACAATAAATCATTATTTGATTTTGAAAAAATAAACATTCAGTCAGTTCTTAATAACATTAGAGAAACTAATCCAGGTTATAACCAGATGTCTAATGCTGTATGGAAAGAATTATTGGTTAAAACAAAGAACTTTATTTCAGGATTAAAAGTAAACTTTGATGGTGAAGCATTCGTAAACATCAACGATGAGAATGCAAATAAAAACGATTATGCTGCTGATGCATTTAGTGTAGACTATAAAAAGTCATCCCCATTTGCAATTAAGTTATTAGTTAGCTCTTTAGTTAAAACTAAGAAGCATGAGTATGGTTTGTTTGGTAAACCTTTATTAGATAAAGCTCCTTCTGATCTTGGTGGTGGTTACCAATTAGTACCATACAATCAAGCATTCAGTACATTGTTAAATCACTTCCAAAATGTAAAAGATCAAGATACATTTGTAAAGAAGTTAGTTGAATTAGCAAAAGAAAAATCTGAGTACACTGCTTTGTTCTTAAGACTTAAAGGAGATATTGGAAGTGGTAAGATTGACTTTGATACTTACGATGATTATGATTGGAGATTATTTACTTCTGCATTCTTAACATTTACTAAACAAAGACCAGAAGCAATTAAACAATTCAAGAGAGGTAATAATATTACTATTGGCTCAGCTGTACAAGTTGGATCCATTAAAGACATCAAGAACACTTGGTATAATGATATGTTGGTATCTGCTGTTGATCTTGATGTTTGGGAAGCTAATGTAGAATATGTTCCTAAAGAAAATGAGCCTCCTAGATTAATTAAGAAGGCAGGAAACTTCTACACTATTAATCAGAAGGCAGTAAGAGAGTATAATATTAAAGAACCAGAAGGGCAATTAGAATTTTTAAGAAATCTTGGTATTAACTTTGGTGAATATAATTATGATAGAGTTTCTGATAAAGGAACATTTGCAAAAGCAGTTAATAGTATTCAACTTGGATTAGTAGGACTAGGTGGTAAAGTATATAAAATAAAAGGTAAGCAATTAGATGTTGATAAAGGATTAGAATCATTATCAGCTTTATATGCTAAAGCTACATCTAGTGCTATTAGTACCACTTTAATAAATGTTAATGGCGAACAGATTCAAGAGTTTACAGATAGTAATGCTCCTTCATACTTTGAATCTGTATTTAATTCTGTAGAAACTATTGATGAGTTACTTGAGGAAATGCCTCAATTGAATGATGTATATTCTGCTAGCTCTGATTTATTGAAACCAGGAGGAATATTCTTTGATGAAAATCGTAAGAGAACCAGCCTTCCTTTAAAAGTTCAATACATAAATGGTGAAGAAGATTTATTAAAAGGTGGAGGTAAAGATACATCATCTCTTGATAAAGGAGATAGATTAACTGTTGAGATTAATCAAAACATTGATGGTAACTATTATATATTAATTCCTGCAGATAGTTCTACAGAGTGGATGATGCGCATGGGTAATAGAATTAGCTATGATAGATTTGAAGATGGTGAAACAGGTATTCAAGATTCGCTTCTTATATTCCACAACTATCTATTTGATGAAATCAATCTTGCTAGAGATGCAGAAAGAAGATCAAAGGCTTATCACATCAGTGATAAGATGGCTAAAGAATTAAGATTCTTTAAAGGTATTCTTTCTGAAAGCATGTTAAATAAAGTTAATGAATTAATTGATTCCCCAGAATTCAACAAAGATATATTTGATAACTTCCTTAATGAGGAAACTTCAAAAGTAGTTAATGGTGAAACCATCACTAAGCAAGAAAATTTAACATCTATAAATGATAGTATTGTTAAGTTTTTAAATGCTTCAAGAGATGAAGTGAAGAATCTATTAATTGAGAATAATCAAATCAGTAGTACTGTTAATAGAGATGGACAAATTAGATATAAGTATCTTGGATTACTTGATAAGTTTGTAAATGGTAACAAGTTAAACAAGAAGAGATTAAGTGAAGATGAACTTAATAACATCCTTTCATTTGTTAATACTAATTATATCCTTAATAACATTGAGTTACATAAGATATTGTTTGGGGATCCTTATCAATTTAAAACTGATAAAGGATTAAGTGAAGCTACCAAACGTGCTAAGTCATTCTTATCACAACGTAGAAGATCTTTTGATTCTCGTGAGTATACTAATTTCTTGAATAGAGAAATGAATAAGGTGGATGGCATTCAATTAATGCCAGGTGATCCAGGATATCATGAGTTCAAACATTACTTAAGAACTATAACTACCAATGATGTATACACAGTTGATAACCTAGCTAATAGTGATAAGCCTTATGCTGATAAATATGCTAGAAATAATGAAACTGATGCATCTTCTCGTTTGTCTCCAACTGCTTATAGAGAGATTAAGAAAAGAAATGCACAGTGGCCTCAAGAAGCTGAAGATTTTCATCAGTGGCAAATGGCTTGGACTAGACAAAATTGGCCAAACTACAAATACACCAATCGTGAGTTAGAGGCACACGATATTGCTTTAGTAAAGAAACCAGCTCCTAACTATATGATAGATGTATTAAAACCTATTGTATCTGGTAGTAAGTATGGTAAAGACTTTATTGATAACGTAATTGATAAGTTCTCTCAAGTTCCTATTTACTATAGTATGGTAAAAGGTAAGGTTTCAGAAGAACATTATCTTAGAATGTTTAATGATAAGGTAGACTATGATGTTGTAATCTCTGGTAGAAAGATGGGTGCTGAAGATGTGCGTGAGTTATATAATAGTAATGGTACTTATAACAATTCTGAGATTGATAAGAGTACCTTTATAGATATACCTTGGTCAGCTTATGGTATTCAACAAGAAAATAGTTATGATAGAGAGAAACTTCAAACAAGAGGATCTCAGTTAAATAAATTAGCCACTGTAGACTTGTTTAGTAATGGTGTGCCTATTGGTGCAACTCCAGAAAGACAAGAGATTATTAGAGAAGCAGTTGATAGAAATAACGTAGCTCTTTCTAAATTGATTTACCAAGGATATGTAAACTTATTAAATAAGCTTGGACTAGAAGATCTTGGTGGTACATATAAGTTAGTTGATAAATCTGCTGTTGCTGATATATTGAGACAATCAATGTTATCTCAGCAGATGTCCATCAATGCATTAGATAGTGTTACGTTAGTAGATGGAGAGTTTGTAATTCCTTTTGAGGCATCTACAAACTATGCACAGATTAAGAATCTTCTTTATTCTATAGTTAATAAGACTATTGTATCTCCAAAGATGAATGGCTTCTCTGGTGTGCAGGTATCATCAGCAATGATGGAGGATGCATTAGTGGGAAGAACATTAATGGAAAAATATGAAGTTATTGTAAATGGTAAGAAGAAATTCAAATACAGAGATATTACTAGAGAAGATTTTGAAAAGCTTTCAGATGAAAAGAAAAAGAACGTAAGCTTTGGTGCAAAAGATCTTAAGTTCTATGAGGACGAAGATGGTAAAAGATATTGTGAGATATATCTTCCTAACTATTTAACTAAGTATTTCCCAGGACTAAGTGAAGCAGAAGTTCTACAAAAGATAAATGAGTCTCCAGATGCTGATAAGATCTTAAGTGGTATTGGTTTTCGTATTCCTACAGCAGAACTATCTGCTGTTGAAGTATTTAAGGTGAAAGGTTTCTTACCTGCATACATGGGTAGATCAGTGATAGTTCCTTCTGCAATTACAACTAAAGCAGGATCTGACTTTGACATTGACAAATTGAATATGTACTTGAGATCTGTATATACAGATGTAGATGGTGACGTTCGTTTAGTTAAGTTAAGAGGAAATGAAGAAGAAACTAAAAACTACTTCAGAAAAGTATTTGATGATACAGTAGAACAAGAGATTGTAAGACTTTCTAAATATGATAACTTTAGAGATGTGCTTGTAAACTTCTTCAATAAGCTAGAAGCAATTCAACAACAAGAAGGACAAGTAAATTTAAATAGCCTATCAGAAGATGATCAGAGATTCTATGCTATTCATGAAAACATATTAAGCAACATTATGGATCAGGCAACTGAGAATGGTGTCATGCCTTCTGATTACATGAGAGCTCAAATAGAAACTATTGGAGATGTTAAAGATGAATTGTTTGCAAAAATATTAGCATCTAAAACAAGAAGCCAATATGTAGAAAAAATGTATGGTAAAGCATTAGAGAATGAATTCTATGATTCTCTAGAAGAACTACTGACATTACCAGAAAACTTTGATAGACTTGTTAATCCTAATACAGATGAATCTTTAAAAGACTTAGCTAAAGAAATTGATAAGTTAGAAGGAGTAGATGAATCAACTGTAGTAAATCCTTTACTTAATAGAGGATTCATGAGTGGGATGAGACATGCATTTACATTAGCTAAGAAATGGGTTGGTGTTGCTGCTGTTAATATCACTGGTAACTCGTTGTATCAAAAGACTCAAGTGTATGTAAAAGATTCTGCTACATCACTATTGTTTCCTCATAATACTATTGAGATCAATGGTCAGAAGCATATATCTTTATCAAGTATGTTAGACAAAGCAGGTCAATATATCTCTGATAAACTATCTGAGTATGCCAATGCTTTTGTGGACGTTGCAAAAGATCCATACATCTTGAAGATTGTATATAGTGATCGTATTGTAGGATCGTTTATGTTCTTAGAAAGAGCAGGTGTATCAACTGATACTATTGGTTATTTTATGAATCAACCAATTATCAAAAAGCACATTAACTATTTAGATACTACAAAGAAATCTTTAAACTCTATCAATAATATAAACAACGTACGATACACTGAAAAATCATTTAAAACAAGCAAGTCAAATCTTCAAAAAGCAAAATTAATATTGGCTGAATATAAAGAAAGTGGTGATATTGGAAAGTTAAATAAATTATTACAAGATGGTATTAAGAATAGAAATAGTTTAAATAGTATTGATAATGCAATACAGCATCTTTTATTACAAGAGTTTTTAAAAATAGCTGATTTAGCAAGTGCAAACTTTAAAGTTAGTCAAGCTATTAACTATGATACTACTAACTTTAGAAGCTCTGAAGAATTTGATAGGAAGAATGAGATACGAGATTCTGCTAAAGAAGATAATCTTATTGCTGGTATTGATGGTATATTAAAATCATCATTCATTTCTCCTATCATTAATGCATTGGAATCTTCTACTGAAGCATTGGGTGAGATCTTGGTATTCAATAAGAATCAATTTAGACAAGTGTTGAAAGATACATTAAAGTATTATTCAAACAGTAAGTATATTAGTACATACAAGTTTAGAAAGATTGCTGAGAAGGCCACTGCTTCATTCTTGGATTATTTGATATATACAAAAGGTCCATACATAGATCTTAAAGGATTGTTAGTAGATGAAGATAGTGTTGCAGACAAAGTATTGAAGTATAAAGAGTCTAGAAAGGATATACAGATTCTACAAAAACTTTCTGTAGTATTTAGAGAGAATGCAGAGAATAATGTAAAAACTGTTAAGCTTAACTCTAAACTAAATAATTCATTTGATGAGAATGTACTAACAGGATATATGAGAGAGATGAGAAATGATAGTGATCCTGAGGTAAGAAAGTTATATAATGATATTGTAAGAGTAGTAATCACTCAAGGAAGTGTTATGCATCCTGGATCATTAAAGAGGATTGTCCCTTTAGAAGATTATGCAAGTATAATTGCACCAATCATGAAAAATTTGGTTTACGATGAAGACATCACTAACTTTGCTAGAGGTAACTGGTTCCAAAAGAACATGTATTATGATAGGGATGTAGCTGTTTTACACACTCCTAAGTTTATTGCAGGTATGAAGGCAGTAGATCCAGAGACAGGAAATAAAATAACTGTAGCAGTTCCTGTAGAAGATTATACTGATATAGCATATCCAGAAGAGTATGAACTTCCAGAAGATCCAGAGATATTAGTAAAAATGTATTACATGCCTACAGTTGTAATAAATAAAAAGTTAGGAGCTACGTATGATAATAAGAAACTATTACGTATTAGTGAAAACGCACAAGGCGCAGGCTCACCTATTATTGTAATTCCTAGAATCCTTTCAGCACCTTATGGCATTGATGAGGCTGTTGATTTTGAATCAGCACACACTGTACCAAATAAAAGATATGCAGTGTTAGAATCTCAAATAGGGGAGGCTATTAATATGAGATATGGATATGAATTAGTTACTGACGATGATCAAAATCCAATATATGATAAAGATAATAAGGGAAATAAATTTTTCTTTTATAAAGCAATCAACTTATTTGGAGATCCTGGACTAGCTGTTGAATATGCATTATTTAAAGACAGGTCATCATTTGACAACAATACAAAAATAGTTGATGCTCCCCTTTCTAATAGAGATATTGCTAATGAATACAATAGTAAGAAGTTCAAGAAAGAAGGAGAGGATAGAGATTATGAAACAGATGCATTATCAGAAGATTTAAAATGTTAAATAAATGGCACAAATTTGTAGCATAGGATTAGATAGAGCAATAGCAAAAGTAGTTGCTAACAAACCTTGGTTGGAATATAACAGGGAGGAGAACTATATTGAGGTATTGCCTTCTGCAGAAGCTAGGATTGGAGAGTATAATATTGCACCTGTTACTAGAGGATATGCAAAATCATTAAACACTTCTATAAATAAAGGTCGTGATATAGGCACCATGTTCTATCCTACTACTATGGGATATCGTCATATTGTAAAGATTGCTCCAATCAGAGAACAACTAGAACTATTAAATGCTGAGGATGAGCAAGAGAAAAAGGAACTAGAAAAAAAGATTCTAGAAAAAGAAGCCACTGCAATTAATTTAGTTGAGCAAGAAAGAGGAGATTACACTGCAGATGATAGAGGTGAATTCTATCAACTAGGTAAAACATCTACAGAAACATCTAAAGCATCTGATAAAACTGTTGCATTAGTAAAAGATTTATTAAATAGAATAGGTGTCAAGGTAGAAGTACTTTCTAAAGTTTCAGTTAATGGTGTATCTCAAGATATAAATGGTGTAGCTGACATCATGCAGAAGCTTGTACAAGTTTCTCAAGGAAAGATTAATGTAGCTCTTCCAGAAGAAGCTATGCACTTTGTTGTAGAGATATTAAAACAAAAAGATCCTAAGCTATATAATAAATTATTATCTGAGATAAATGGATATGAATTATACAATCGTGTAGTTGATGAGTATGGAAAGTTAAAATCTTATCAAGAACCAGATGGTAGACCTAACATCAAGAAGTTAAAGGACGAAGCTATTGCTAAAATATTAACTGAGGTTATTATTAATCAGAATGAAAATGTAACAGAGAAACCTCAGAACTTGGCAAAGGTTGAGAGTTGGTGGCAGACAATCATTAACGCACTTAAGAATATATTCTTACAGAGTGGATTTGATCAAGTGGCAATGAAGGTGTTGTCTGGAGAATTTGAAGGAACTGTAGAAGATGCTAGATTAGAAAACGTATATCTTCAAGCTACAGATGATCCTCAAACAAGAATCATTAATGCCTTAATGGATCGTAAAGTGGAAGAACTACCTAATCAGAAAGGATACACGTTTGAAGGTAGGCCATTGACTCGTGTAACTAGTATTGTTGATCGTTGGTATGGTGAAAGGTTCAAAGAGAAAGCATTAACAAAGAGTGAATATCAGACAGCAGTAGATGATTTAAAAACTGAGAAGGGTACTAAAGGTCACAATGATATTCAAAATATAATAGAAAAACATCTTCTAAATAGTGATAGAACATTCATTAGAGATAGAGAAGATAGACCAGATGATAGTGGATATATTTCACAACTAGATCCTGATACAAGAAAGTATTATGATTTACTTAAAGAAAACATGACAGAACGACTGGCTAGTTTTCCTCAAGGTACAAAGTTCCTTACTGAGATGACTATATTCGATGGTAAGAATTTAGTAGGTAAAGTTGACTTTATTGCAGTTACGCCTGAAGGAAAGGTTAGTATTCTTGACTGGAAGTTTTCAGATATCAAAGTAAAAAATAAAGAGTCTGATATTCCATGGTATAAAAGAGAAGCTTGGAGATTACAAATGCAGAACTATAAAAAGATTTTGCAAGAGGGTTATAATATATCACCTAATAGTTTTGAACAAACTAGAATGGTTCCTATTAAAACTGTATTTTCTGGAGGTAATGCTCAGAAAAATATACTACCAACATTAACTGGTCTTGAGATAGGTGATGTAATACCAGCTCGTGAAGAAAGATCATATCTATTACCATTAGCATTAGAAACAGAAACTACTGGTAATGAGAAATTAGATAACTTGATTGAGAAATTAAACAAGGTGTATGAGAACCTTTATAAAGGCAAGGTTCCAGATTCTGAACGTGCAGATAAGTTTGAGCATTTGAATAAACTTTTCTATGCAATTAGACAACTTCAGATGAGGCGCAACACTATTCCTTTATTAGAAGAAGCAAAGATTATAAATGCTGAAGTGGCTAGATTAGTTAAAGAGTATAAAGCAAACTTCATTGGTAGAGATCTTTCTACAATAAATGAGTTAGAGAAGAAAGAGTTTGCAGGCAATATAATGGAATTTGAAGATGCTCTTCTTGTATATAGAAATCTTCCTAGTGAGCTTAGTGATTTGTTCAGACATGATATGGATGGAGCAGAGAAACAACTATGGGATGATATCAGACGTACTAAAGAAGAGGCTGATGATTTGTTTTTAGATTTAGAAAAGATATCTAAGGAATTTGTATCTGAGATTGTAGCTAGGAAAGAAAACATATTTGACTATCTTTCTCCTGAGAGGGTTATCAAAGGATTTGCAAAGATGTTCCAGGCTACATCCACCTTACAGATGAAGTCAGCAGAGTTACTTTATAAGTTAGCAAGCAAAGCTTTAGGTAGAGCATCTATGGATACTTTAGAACAAGGTAAGATATTAATAGGTTTAAAAAATAAATATGATGCATGGGCAAAAAGTAAAGGCTTAACTGTTAAGAACTATTTTGATATCATCAAGAAGAAAGATAAGAATGAACTTATTGATGAATTCCAAACAGAATTTTATACAAAGTTACAGCAAAAGATTGCTGAGAAAGACTACACTTGGATTAAAGCAAACATCGATAAAGAAGCATATAGAGAAGCTCTTAAAGATGAAAGAGAAAAAGAGTTAAAGAGGATTGAAAACAGAGTTAGATTTAAAAGCTTTGAAGATAATAAAAGAGATATAGAAAACGAAACCAATGAAGTGTATGAAAGATATAATACAAGCGCTGAAGATTCAGTAGGTTGGTTATTATATAGTGTTCTTAAGAAACATCCTAATAGAACTACTTGGGAAACTAATGAGTGGAAAGAACTTACTAAAAAAGAGAACGCTCCTGCTAAAGACTTCTATGATTATATAATGAAGCGTAATGCAATATATAATAATTTAGGATATATCAATGGTCTTCAAGCACGTACGTTTTTACCATTTGTTAGAAAGACATTAATGGAGAAACTTGTAATGGGTGGAGATGTAACAGTTGGACAAAGTTTATTAAGAAGTATTACTATCTCTGAAGGTGATGTAGGATATGGAGAAATTGATCCTATCACTAAAGAGACAGTTTATTCTATTCCTAAATACTTTACAAGAGATACAGGAGAGGAAATGAGTAGTGACTTATTTAGAAACATGACATTGCTAAATGACATGGCTATTAGATATCAATACCTAACTGAGATAGAAGATCAAATGAGATTGGTAGCTCGTGTAGAATCTAAGAAAGAAGCAATCAAAACATCTTACTTTGGTACCACTAAATATAATAAAGTTACAGGTGCTGTAGAGAAGACGAGTGATAACTCAGATAATACACAGTTACTGAGAGATATGATAGAAGCTATAGTTTATGGTCATAAGTATGTAGAGAGTGAAAACTTTGACCAATTACTAGGTAGTGTGTCTGGTTTTGGAAAAAGAATAAATAAATTAATAGGTATTAAGCTTCTTCCTGAAACATTTGATGATAGTCAAATTTCAATGAATAAGAGTATTACATCATTAAATAACTTCTTCCAATTAAAAACAATAGGGCTAAATCCACTCTCAGCACTTTCCAACTTATTTGGTGGATCTTTTCAGAGTATGATTAATGCTGGTACATATTTTACAAAAGCAGAATTCTTCAAGAATGAAATGATCATGGCTTCTAAATTCATGGATCAAGATGCTAAAAAGAGATTAGCGTTTTTAGAATACTTCTTACCACTTACAGAGAACTATAATAATGAAATTGCAAAACAATTATCAATAGGTGTCACTCAACAAGGTGTACAAGACTTATTGATGAGTATGATGAGAAACTCAGACCAGTTTGTTCAAAGTGTCAACTTCTTCACTTACATAGACAACACTATTTTAGTTGATGGTAAATTAGAAAATGCTAGACAATATCTACGTAAGAGTGATAAGTATCAAGGCATATACCAATTATCTGCAGAAGATAGAAGTAAACTAGAAGCTGCGTTTGATAATGAGGTTAAGAAGCTAGTTGAAGAGAAGGGTGTAATGACTCTTGCTACAGTGGATGAGAACAACAATTTAGTTATACCTGGTTTAGATCGTAAGAGCGATAGCGTATTAGAGTTAAGAAGAACTGTACAATCAATCACTAAAGATGCATTAGGTAACTTATCAGAAGATGATGTTAGAAGAATTAACTTAAACATCGTAGGTAAGTCGTTTATGATATTCAAAGGCTGGATTCCTAGACTTGTTGATGTTCGTCTTGGTGACATGAAATATAACTCTGGAAAAGAAGCATATGAGTGGGGAAGAACAAGAATGATTATGAATGTACTATCAGATGGTGTATTAAAATCTGCAGGTAGATTAAGTAATATGCTAAAAGCTAATGAGAAAGGTGTAGATTATATGAGGGAGATGTTTGATAAGAAAAAAAAGAAATATCAAGAGGAGACAGGCAAGGAATTAAAAATGACAGAGGCTGAGTTCATGGATCTTGTAAGAAGTAATATTAAGAATCAAGCCACTGACCTTGTATTCTATTTAACATTAACTTCTATGTTCTGGATGTTAAAAGCTCTAGCTCCTGAAGGTGATGATGATGATGATAAAGTTACTCAGAACAGATACAAGTTTATGTTAAGAGTATTAGATAAGGTGAGAGATGAGGTTGCATATTTCTACAACCCTTTATCTCTACTTGATCTTACTAAGTCTGGTATATTCCCTTCTGTAGGATTGATTCATAACTTTGAGAAAATATTTGAAAACTTTATAGCTGAGATGTATTACATAACAAAAGGTGATGAGAAAGCTGCTAAAAAGAATCAAGTAATTAAATATGCATTAAAAGGATTTCCAATTACATATGAGTTTGACATCCCTATATTATTATTCTTTCCAGATCTTGCTAAAGATTTAGGAATGAGAGCTCAAGCTGAAGCCAGACCAACAGGTAGGTAATAGCTATATTATGCATTATAGTTTTATATCTGCATACAACAACTAAAATTATTTAACTATTTTTGCTAGTATGAGGTTATACTCTATAACCTTGTGCTAGCTATAGACATTTATAACAATATCATATTATGGACATAATTTGCTCCACTGGCGAATGCCCTGTTATATTAGATGCTCAATGCGTATTTTACGAAGGAGCTAATCTAGTATGCACTGGTATTAATACTAACGATAATCTACAAACTGTAATACAGAAGTTAGATCAAAAAGTCTGTGAAGCCATAGGTGGAACAGGTACGTCTGGTACATCAGGCACTAGTGGTTCTTCTGGATCTTCTGGTTCTAGTGGACAGCAGGGTATTCCTGGTACACATGGTACTTCAGGAAGCAGTGGACGTAATGGAACTAATGGAACTTCAGGGTCTAGTGGACGTACAGGAAGCTCTGGTATTAATGGAACAGCTGGAACATCAGCTACATCAGGACGTAGTGGTTCATCAGGAACCTCAGGATCTAGTGGAACAAGTGGTAGTAGTGGACGTGGTGGTACAAGAGGTACATCAGGTTCAAGTGGTACAAGTGCTACATCAGCAAGCTCAGGTACATCAGCAAGCTCAGGGTCTTCTGCAACCTCTGGAAGCTCAGGACTATCTGGTGATAGATATAGAACATCTTCTACAACTACGTTTACATTAGGAGCTGGTGGTACAATTACTGTTGGTACTGGTTTATCATATACAGAGGGACAACAAATTATTATAGCTTATAATTATTTAAATTTTCAAATTTGTTTAGTAGTTAGTTATGATGAAGCTACAGGTCAATTAGTATTTACTTTTCCTTCTGAGGTTGATGGGTCTGGAACATATTCAATTTGGGATGTAAACTTACAAGGAGCATCAGGAGGAGATGGATCATCAGGAACTAGTGGTTCAAGTGGAACTTCAGGTACAAGTGCCTCTTCTGGAACTTCTGGGTCTTCTGCTTCTTCAGGTACATCAGCTACTGATGGATCTTCAGGTACAGATGGATCTAGTGGTACAGCTGCTACAGCTGGCACTAGTGGTACAGCTGGTACAAGTGGTATAGATGGTTCGTCAGGTACATCAGGAACTTCTGCCACAGCAGGTACGTCTGGGTCTAGTGCTACATCAGGCACATCTGGAACAGATGGCTCATCTGGAACAAGTGCAGCAGATGGTACAATGGGTACATCAGGAACTTCTGGTAGAGATGCTACTGCAGGTACCTCAGGACGTGATGCAACTTCTGGAACAGATGGATCAAATGGAACTTCAGCAACAAGTGGAAGCTCAGGTACAAATGGTACTAATGGATCTTCAGCTAGTTCTGGAGAAAGTGGAACATCTGGTACTTCTGCTACAAGTGGAACTACAGGAACTGATGGATCCAGTGGAACAAATGGTTCTTCTGGAACAGATGGATCTTCAGGAACATCTGCAAGTTCTGGAACATCTGCATCAAGTGCTAGTTCAGGAACATCTGGATCAAGTGGTACTTCAGCTAGTTCTGGATCTT